>OASD01000019.1_pt1 | contig 141696 bp, 118 predicted proteins | sample 1475531 | NCBI WGS metagenome assembly OASD01 (sample SAMEA3360668, study PRJEB22359) | human gut metagenome | biome: ENVO:urban biome; feature: ENVO:human-associated habitat; material: ENVO:feces | place: Bangladesh | collected 2011
GAAGGCCGGGCCGAAGGTTTTGAGCAGGGTAGAGCGAAAGGCCGAGCAGAAGGCCGAGCCGAAGGCATGGCACAAGGCCGAGCTGAAGGCGAGAAAAGCGCATTGTATAAGGTCGTGGAGCGAATGAGGGCCATGGGGCTCAACGATTCCCAAATAGCCGAGGCCACCGGCATGGACTTGCGACAAATTGAGGAATTGCGCGATTAATGGCAAGTAGAGATAGAGGAAGCATAATCACATTTACATGAAGACAACTCTTATTCTCATCGGCAAGACCGACGGAAAACTCTATCAGGCCGCTATCGACGACTATGCCGGCCGCATTTCCCATTACATGCCTTTCTCGATAAAGGTCATACCCGACATCAAGAACTCTCGCTCCCTCTCCGAAGACCAGCAGAAAGAGCGCGAGGGCGAGCTTATCTTGGCCAACGTGTCAGCGCAAGACTGCTTGGTGCTTCTCGATGAGCGTGGCGAAGAGCGGCGAAGCGTCGACTTCGCCAAGTGGCTCGGCAAGCGGCAAGCCTCTGGGCGCAACCTCGTGTTGGTGATAGGCGGCCCTTACGGCTTCTCCGAGGCAGTCTACAAGCGTGCCGCCGACAAGGTATCGCTGTCGCGCATGACGTTCTCCCACCAAATGGTGAGGCTCATTTTCGTGGAGCAGTTGTACCGAGCGTGCACCATCCTCAAGGGCGAGAAGTATCACCACGAGTGACTACTCTTAATACACGCTTACGACTGGGGTCGCATGCGGTAATGACATAAGAACCCCGGAAGCTTTCATGGTTGAGCTTCCGGGGTTCTTTGGTTTTATGGGATTATACCGTATGCGGTTGTTTTTTCAGAAGATTCATGCATAATAGCCCCCATATTCCTATTTGTTTTTATTTGAATAGCTTCTGCGCGAAGATCAGCAGGTATTGACGCCAGTTGCTCCAGAGGTGTCCGCGGGTCGACTCGTGGTAGGTGTACTTGAAGCCCATGCCGTCGAGTTTCTTCATGAACGCCTGGTTGTCCTTGTATAGGAAGTCTGCGTTGCCAATGCCAATCCAGTAGAGCTTGTACCCGGCCTTCTTTTGGTTCTCCAGCTTTTGGTCAAGGTTCTTGTAGGCTGGGAAGTCCCAGTTGAAGCCTGTCCAGTCGAGACCGGCTGAGAACAGTCCCACGTAGTCGAAGAGGTCAGGATAGTTGGCCGACACGAACATGGAGGTCATGCCGCCCATCGACAGTCCGGCGATGGCACGGTGTGCCTTGTTTGCAAGCGTGCTGTAGTGGGCGTCTATGAAGTTGACTATCTCCGGGAAATTCTGTTCCACGAGTCCCTCCTTGTATTTGGGCAGCAACTTCGTCATCACGGGCTTGTAGTTGAGGTTGTTGGAAGTTTCGCCAGCCTCTGCCTCCACGCTTGGGTTGATGTTTGGCATCACCACGATCATTGGTTCCACTTTGCCTTCGGCGATGAGGTTGTCCATTATTCGGTTCACGAAGCCGAGGTCGAGCCATGCGCTCTCGTCGCCGCCACTGCCGTGCATGAGGTAGAGCACTGGATAATTCTTGTTTTCCTTGCCATACATTGGCGGCAGGTAAACGTTGAGTCGGCGGTTCTTGTTGGGCATGTTGGCCGATGGATACCACACTGTTTCCACCGTGCCGTGGGCCACATCGTGAACCTGGTAGTAGTCGGCATGGCCACCGTTCACGAAGAAGATGCTGAACACGTTGCCCACGTCGCGACGGGTGAATGGGTCAGAAGGGTCGGGGGCTACCACGCCGTCCATGTCGAAGCGATATGTGAACATCTCTGATGGCAATGCTGGGGTGGTGTATGTCCACACTCCGTCCTTGCCTTTCTTCATCTTGCCTGTGCCGTTGTTGACTTCCCAGTCGCCTTTCACGGTCACGCTCTTTGCCTTCGGCGCGAGCAGGCGGAAAGTCACGGTTTTGTCGGCGTTCACTTGTGGCGATACTGTCTTCTCACCGTTGTTGTTGATGTTTTGCTGTGCGATGGCTGTTGAGCTTGCGATGGCCAGCAGCGCTACCATTAAGGTCTTCATTTTCATGGTTGATGTTGTTCTGGTATTGATGGCAGGGCGTGTGGCCCTGCCTTTTTTGTTTATAACGAGTGTTGAATGCGTGTTATGTGTTGTGCCATGCCTCTTTTTCTTGCTGCTGTTCCCGTAAACGCGCCGCGGGTTTTTCGTGGCAAAGCTAAGCAAAAATGTCGTAAAGTCCAAGGAATAATCACCGTCTCACGCGTTTTTTTCTTGTTTTCCCTGCCGAATGTTGCGGAATTGCCGTAATTTTGCGACAAAACCAAGAACTTTTACCGCAATGAGCAATATTCCTAAGGAGTGGACGCAATTCATATTGAAGGACGTGACGTTTCTCAACATCATGACTCGCCGTATCTACAATGTCCTCATCGTGGCCAATCCCTACGACGCTTTCATGCTCGAGGACGATGGCCGCGTGGAGGAGAAAGTCTACGATGAGTACATGACCCTCGGCTTGCGTTACCCGCCCACCTTCACCAAGGTGTCTACCACCGAGGAGGCCGAGCGCGTGCTAGCCGCCACGAGCGTGGATCTCGTGATATGCATGCCCGGCAATGCCGACAGCGACGCCTTCACCGTGGCAAGGGCCATCAAGATGAAGTTCCCGGAGATTCACTGCGTGGTGCTCACGCCCTTCTCGCATGGCATCACGAGGCGCATGGAGCGCGAGGACCTCAGCATCTTCGACTACGTGTTCTGCTGGCTTGGCAACACCAACCTCATATTGTCTATCATCAAGCTCATCGAGGACAAGATGAACATCGAGCACGACGTCCATGAGGCTGGCGTGCAGATGATTCTCCTTGTAGAGGACTCCGTCAGGTTCTATTCCTCCATCCTCCCCAACCTCTATGGCTACATCCTACAGCAGAGCCGCAACTTCGCCACCGAGGCCCTCAACCCCCACGCCGCCACGCTGCGCATGAGGGGCCGCCCTAAGGTCATGCTCGCCCGAACCTATGAGGAGGCCATGCAGCTATACGAGCGATACAAGGACAACTGCCTCGGCGTCATCAGCGACGTGCGCTTCCCCATGCACGGCGCGCGCGACTCGGAGGCTGGCTTCAAGCTCCTTGAGGACATCAGGAAGCAGGACGAGTACGTGCCCTTGATAATGGAGAGCTCGGAGACGGCAAACAAGTATCGCGCCGACCGCGAGCATTTCCATTTCGTGGACAAGAACTCCAAGATGCTCTCCGTGGAGCTGCGCCACCTCATCGAGGAGCACATGGGCTTTGGCGACTTCGTGTTCCGCGACCCGCACACCCACAAGGAGATAGCGCGCGTCAGCACGCTGAAGCAGTTGCAAGACAACATCTTCAAGATCCCGTCCGACTCCATGCTCTACCACATCTCGCGCAACCACATCTCGCGCTGGCTCTGCGCCCGTGCCATCTTCCCCGTGAGCAAGTTCTTGAAGCAGGTCACGTGGCATAGGCTGCAAGACGTTGACGCGCACCGCCAGATCATCTTCGACGCCATTGTGCAATACCGCAACATGAAGAACATCGGCGTGGTGGCGGTCTTCGACCGTGGCAAGTTCGACCGCTACGCCCACTTCGCGCGCATCGGCGACGGCTCGCTCGGGGGCAAGGGGCGTGGCCTCGCCTTCCTCGACAATATCATCAAGACGCACCCGGAGATGAACCTCTTCCCCGGTGTCACCACGCGCATACCGAAGACGGTGGTGCTCTGCACCGACATCTTCGACCAGTTCATGGAGGACAACAACCTGTACCCCATAGCCCTGAGCAACGCCCCTGACGAGCTCATCCTCGAGAGGTTCCTCAAGGCCAAGCTGCCAAGCAAATACGTCGCCGACTTCTTCACCTTCCTCAACGCCACCAACGCGCCCATTGCCATACGCTCCAGCTCGCTCCTTGAGGACAGCCATTACCAGCCCTTCGCCGGCATCTACGCCACCTACATGATTCCTCGCCTCGACGACCGCCAGGAGATGCTCTCGCTCCTCGCCTCGGCCATAAAGGGTGTCTACGCCTCGGTGTTCTATCGCGACTCGAAGGCTTACATGACGGCCACGAGCAACGTCATCGACGAGGAGAAGATGGCGGTGATAATGCAGGAGGTCGTGGGAAAGGAATACGGCGGGCGTTATTATCCCAACATTTCGGGCGTGCTGCGGTCGCTCAACTATTACCCCATAGGCGAGGAGAAGTCGGAAGACGGCATCGCCTCGCTCGCCTTGGGACTGGGAAAGTATATCGTCGACGGCGGCCAGACGCTCCGCGTGTCGCCATGTCATCCCGACCAGGTGCTGCAGATGTCCGACATGGACATAGCCCTGCGCGACACCCAGACGCGCTTCTACGCCCTTGACACGTCGACCTCGAAGCTCGACTTCACCGTCGACGACGGCTTCAACATCGAGAAGCTCCGCGTAAAAGAGGCCTACAAGGATGGCGCGCTCACCTATATCGCCTCCACTTACGACCCCGACGACCAGATTATCCGCGAGGGGCTCTACGACGTGGGCCGTAAGGTCATCTCCTTCGACGGTGTGCTCAAGCAGGGTGTCTTCCCCTTGCCGCAGCTCATGCGGATGGCCATGCGCTATGGTGCCGGCGCCATGCGTCGGCCCGTGGAGATAGAGTTCGCCTGCAATGTCAACGACGACCGCACGGGCGACTTCTGCCTCTTGCAGATTCGCCCCATCGTCGACACCAAGCAGGAGCTCGTGGAAGACGTGGCGGCGATACCCGACGAGGATTGCCTGCTCAAGTCGTCCAACTCGCTTGGCCACGGCATCTTCGACGACGTGGCCGACGTGGTCTACGTGCGTTGGGACGACGACTTCTCGGCGGCCAACAACCCGCAGGTGGCCATGGACATCGAGCGCGTCAACCGCCGCTTCCTCGACGAGGGCAAGCAGTATGTCCTCATCGGGCCCGGCCGGTGGGGCAGCAGCGACCCGTGGCTCGGCGTGCCGGTCAAGTGGCCCGCCATCAGCGCGGCGCGCGTCATAGCCGAGGTGGCCCTGCCGGGCTATCGCGTCGACCCCAGCCAGGGCACCCATTTCTTCCAGAACCTCACGTCGTTTGGCGTGGGCTATTTCACCATCGACACCAATCGCCCCGACGGAGGCACAGTGCTGAAAGACGTGCTCGACGCCATGCCAGCCGTCCAGGAGACGCCGCTCGTGCGACATGTCAGGTTCCCCAAGCCGCTCCGGATAATGATGGACGGCAAAAAGCAAGTGGGCGTGGTAGTCATGTCTTAAAATAGTACAAAATGTAAGCTGAGGGGTGAAATTCCAAGGGTTTTATTTGGAGCGTATCTCTAAAAAGCCTAAATTTGCCAGCACTAACAAGACAATTTGTCATCTAAAGCAAATCTACCATGGAAGTTGAAAACGTATTGAAAGGCCTTGAGTGGAAACACAGCAATGAGCCGGAGTTTTTGCAGGCGGTTAAGGAAGTGCTCATCTCCATAAAGGATGTCTACAATCAGCACCCGGAGTTTGAGAGAGCAAAGATAATAGAGAGGCTTGTGGAGCCTGAGCGCGTACACATGTTTCGCGTGCCTTGGGTCGACGACCGGGGCGAGGTGCATGTCAACACAGGCTATCGCGTGCAGTTCAACTCGGCCATAGGCCCCTACAAGGGCGGCTTGAGGTTCCACCCGTCGGTCAACATAAGCATAATGAAGTTCTTGGGCTTCGAGCAGACCTTCAAGAACGCGCTCACCACCTTGCCCATGGGTGGCGCGAAGGGCGGAGCCGACTTCTCGCTCCGTGGACGCTCATCCAACGAGGTGATGCGTTTCTGCCAGGCTTTCATGCAGGAGCTCTACAAGTATATAGGTCCCGACGAGGACGTGCCGGCGGGCGACATCGGCGTTGGCGGCAGGGAGATAGGCTATCTCTTTGGCGAGTACAAGAAGCTGACCCACCAGTTCCAGGGCGTGCTCACGGGCAAGGGCATGGAATGGGGCGGCTCCATCCTGCGCCCTGAGGCCACGGGCTTCGGCGCGCTCTACTTCGTCAACCAGATGCTCCAGGAGCACGACATCGACATCAAGGGCAAGACCATCGCCGTGTCGGGATTCGGCAACGTGGCGTGGGGTGCCGTGAAGAAGGCCACGGAACTGGGTGCCAAGGTCATAACCATAAGCGGCCCCGACGGCTATATCTACGACCCCGACGGCATACAGGGCGAGAAAAACGAGTATATGCTTGAGCTGCGCGCCAGTGGCAACGACGTTTGCCAACCCTACGAGGACGAGTTCAAGGGCTCCAAGTTCTTCGCCGGCAAGAAGCCGTGGGAGCAGAAGGCAGACATCTACCTCACCTGCGCCACGCAGAACGAGCTCAACGGCGATGATGCCGACCGCGTTCTCGCCAACCATCCGCTGTGTGTGGCCGAGGTGAGCAACATGGGATGCACCGCCGAGGCGGTGGAGAAGTTTGTGGCGGCAAAGGCGCTCTTCGCGCCGGGCAAGGCCGTCAACGCCGGTGGCGTGGCCACGTCAGGACTGGAGATGACGCAAAACTCCATGCGTCTGCACTGGTCGTCTGATGAGGTCGACGAGAAGCTGCACTACATCATGCACTCCATCCATGGACAGTGCGTGAAATACGGGCGGCAGCCCGACGGCTATGTCGACTATGTGCGTGGCGCCAACGTGGCTGGCTTCATGAAGGTGGCCAACGCCATGATGGCGCAGGGCATAGTATAGAAAACAACAAGGGCGGTGGCACAAGTCGCCGCGTTAACAATATAGTGGAATATTCATATCATAAAGTGTTTGCCATCAAGCTGTTGGCGATTCTTATCTTATTGGCGGGCTTTGCCTCCGCGGGTGCTCAGACCCGCAGGGGCAAGGCCTCTTTTTACTCTAAACGGGCCACGGGCACGCGTTCTGCCAGTGGTGAGCGCATTCATCACGACAGCCTCACCTGTGCCCATCGCACTTATCCTTTCGGCACTCGCCTGAAGGTTACCAACATGCGCAACGGCAAGAGCATCATCGTGAGGGTCACCGACCGTGGCCCGCATCGCAAGGGGCGGGTCATAGACCTCAGCTATGGCGCGGCGCGCGAGCTCGGCATGCTCTCGCAGGGCATAGCCATGGTGGAGATAGAGCGCGTGGAGAAGACCAGGGTGCCTTATCGCGACGACCCGGAGATGGGCATGCCTGAGTTTGAGTTTGATTTCTCAAAGCTCACTTTACCTAAACTGCCCACCACGCCTACAGTGCCCATTAGACCTAATATGCCCATTAGACCCACGACGACCCGTCCGATTACAGGGAGAAGATAGCGGTGGGCTCGCCTGAGACCAGCTGCAACCTTGCCATCCTCTTCAGTCCCTTGCGCAACACGTGGCGTGGGCAGGCGAGGTTTACGCGGATGTAGCCCTCGCCGGCCTTGCGGCCATAGAGCGTCCCGCTCGACACGCGCACCTTGGCCTCGCGTGCCAGCAGTTCGGTCAGTTCGTCGCTTTTCAGGCCCGTGGCGTGTATGTCTATCCAGGCGAGGTAGGTGCCTTCCATGTTCACGGCGTTGACGCCCGGCACCCCCCTGGCGAAGATGTCGCGCAGCATGGTGTAGTTGCCATATATATATGTGTTGAGCTGGTCGAGCCAGTCCTCGCTCTCGTTGTAAGCCGCCTTGAGCGCCACGGGGCCGAAGGGGTTCACGTCGCACACCTCGAAGATGTTTACCACGCGGTCTATGCGCCGTCTCACCGCGTCGTCCTCGCAGATGATGTTGGCAATCTGCAGTCCGGCGGTGTTGAAGCTCTTCGACGGTGAGTTCAGCGTCACGCTGTTGCGCAGGTTGGTCGCGTTCACGGCGGCGAAGGGCGTGAACACGTGGCCCGGCATCACCAGTTCGCAGTGTATCTCGTCGCTTATTACGAACACGCCGTTCTCGGCGCATATCCTGCCCATCTTTTCCAGTTCGTCGCGCGTCCACACCCTTCCGGTGGGGTTGTGAGGGTTGCAGAGCAGGAACACCGTGGTCTTCTCGTCGGCGCATTTCCGGCTGAAGTCGTCCCAGTCCACCACGTAGCTGTTGCCCTGCCTCACCAGTTCGCTCTCCTCCACCTGGCAACCCTGGTTGCGTATGGATGAGAAGAAGCAGTTGTAGACTGGCGTCATCACGAGCACCTTCTCGCCCGGCAGCGTCAGGGCTTTTATGGCGCAACTCGTGGCCGGCACCACGCCGCTGGTGTAGAGCATCCATCGTGGGTCTATGTTCCAGCGGTGCCTCCGCTTGAACCATTCGGTCACGGCCTGATAGTAGTCGTCGCCTACCTGCGTGTAGCCGAATACCCCGTGAGCCACGCGCTCCGCCAATGCCTGTTTTATGGCCGGTGCCACCTCGAAGTCCATGTCGGCTACCCACAGGGGCAGCTCGTCATCGGGAATGGAGTCCCACTTGTAGGAACCTGTGTGGCGGCGCGCCACCACCTTGTCGAAATCGTATGTCATCATAATTGTTATATATGCCGTCTTTCAACCTATTTCCGTATGGCAATCTCCGTGTCGTGGCCCTTGGCAAACTCGTCGTAGGTGACCGAGCCAATCTCGTCGGCCACTATCTTGCCGCTGATGGGGTTCTTGATGTTGGTTATCTTGCCCTTCACCGACACGTTGAGGTTAGTGCAGTCCTCGAACATGCGGTCGCACGCCTCGTCGATGGTGCAGTCTTCCAGCGTCACGTTGTCGGCGTAGCACAGTATCTGCTCGCCGCTGAGGTGGCAGCGCACGAACTTCAGGTTCTTCGAGTGCCAGCCGATGTACTCGCCGTCGATGTCGGAGTCGTAGACCGTCACGTTGTCGCACTCCCAGAACGAGTCCTTGGTGGTGATGTGGGCGTTGTGTATCTCCACGTCGCTGCAATACTGGAAGATATATTTCGCGTCGCTCGTCAGTCCGTCCACGACGATGCCATGACAGTGCATGAAGGGGTAGGTGCCGCCGTGCAGCGTCACGTTGTTCACCTTCACGTCGTCGACATGCCAGAAGGTCTCGTCGGCATCGTTGATGGTGACGTTCTCCAAGGAGAGGTGCTTCATCTCGCGGAAGAACTTCGGACCGTCTATCACGCAGTCGCGCATGGTCATGTCGTCGCTGTACCAGATGGCCGAGCGAGAGCCCGCCGCGAAATAGCAACTCGTGATGAGGCTGCGGTCCACGTGCCACCAGGGGTACTTGCCATAAAACTTGCTGTCGTGGCACTCTATGTCGTGGCAGCACTTTATCGCCGACTCGCCGTCGGTCACGGTTATGTTCTCCAGCTTTACGTCGTGGGCGCCAAACAACGGGCGCTCGCCGCCGAATGAAAGGTCGTGTATTTTGTCCATGGATGAATTGTATTTTTTGTCGTTATTGGTTATGAAATATGTTTTTTGTCGTACAAACATTGTGCCAACGTGCCCCTTTTCTACGGCTGCCTTTCATGTTTGGTGATAAAAAAAACGCATCCGCGCACAGCGCGGAGGCGTGTCTGTAAAGTCTTGCCCGGTTGAGGCTTATAGACCCTTGTTGTTGTATCTGCGAAATCCGCGTGCCAAACCTTTTGTTCGGCCAGGCTTTTTATCTGCACATGCTGTCTTTTTGCTTCTTTAAGCAGTGACAGGCGTTGGCCTATGCTTGATACGTAGATTTCCAAGAAAAAGTTTGGTGTTTCCGATAAAAAAGCGTATTTTTGCAGCAACAAATCCCACCACGCCTCTCAACGATGCGTACCACGGTGGGACTTCGCTTTTTATATGGGTATATGAACTACGACAAACAACCGATAAACATAGATGAACAATTAGCCTTGCTCCAAAACAGAGGACTAATGATAGAGGATGTTGCAACAGCCAAATTACAGCTTCGCAATATCAGCTATTTCCGTATAGCTAGTTATCTACGATATATAGAGCAAGACCGACAGCATCATCTTTACAAGTCAGGCAGTACATTCGAGCAAGCCATCAACCTTTATCTCTTTGATAAAGAACTCCGCCAACTTATATTCAAAGCTATCCAAGATATTGAGATTTCTCTCCGAACTAAGATGATTCAAGTGTTCTCAATGGAACACGGGGCATTTTGGTTTATGGATTCATCATTGTTCAAGAATGCAGAGTTTTATGAAGGTTGCCTTGATAATATAAAGAAAGAAGTGTCTCGCTCAAATGAAGATTTTATCAAGGAACATTCCGAGAAATATACTTATCCTGCTCTTCCTCCTGTGTGGAAAACCTTGGAGGTTGTTTCTTTTGGTACGCTTTCCAAGTTGTTTTGCCTGTTTAAGGACAATCGATTAAAGAAGCAAGTGGCAAGAGAGTTTGGACTTCCTCAATACACTTATTTGGAAAGTTGGATAAGGTGCATTACCGTACTTCGCAATTGCTGTGCCCATCATGCACGTATATGGAACAGGCGTTTTGCCTTGAAGCCTCAATTGCCGAATCGGCTTCCTCTTCATTGGATTACTTCAAGTCAAAAACCGATTAAGCTGTACCATCAACTATGCACCTTATTATATTTGGAGCAAACAATCACACCTTGCATGGATTTGAAAAGTTCTCTGTTCAAATTATTTGCAGAATACCCCAATGTAGATTTACATGCCATGGGATTTCCTCAAGGTTGGGAAAACGAACCTTTATGGAGATTGTAGACAGGGATTCGGACATCTGGAGCAAGCAAGTCAGATACAACAACGATTATTGAAATAATTTGTTTCTTTCATAAACATGTCTGAACATATCTATTTCACGATTACTTATACTAAACCTTTTTAGATGCACGTTCACGATGTTTGAGTGAGAGGTCTTGAAGAGCTCGTCCCATCTCGTCTTTCTGTGCCAAGAGTAATATATCATCTTCCAGTTGCAAAGCATAGAGCACACGAAGATAGATGCCGATAGCTACAGTTGGTGAGCCTTTCTCCACTCTATTGATGGTTACGGGAGAACATGTTGCACGTTCTGCAACCTGAGCTATACTCATGTTACGACGCAAACGGGCAAGCCTTATTTGTTCGCCTACCGTCTGCATTTTCATTTCCAATTTGCGGGGGAGCTTTGTCCCCATAGTTGTTTTAACCATTAACACCAACATTTAATTAAGTATGCAAAGATACCAATTATTATTCATTTTATGATAGGTTGTGAAGTGTAAAACAACCACAACATTATTTGAGAGTTTCAGTTCTATTACGTATATGGTGGTTTGTGTTTCGGCTACTATGTCGATTCTGCCGGTTGAGAGCATGCGCTCCACCTTTACACGCAAACCGATGGCGTTGAGAATCGTGCTGATTATAAGTCGGTCACGGTTATGTTCTCCAGCTTTACGTCGTGGGCGCCAAACAACGGGCGCTCGCCGCCGAATGAAAGGTCGTGTATTCTGTCCATGGATGAATTGTGTTTTTTGTCGTTGTTGGTTATGAAATGTGTTTTTTGTCGTACAAACATTGTGCCAACGTGCCCCTTTTTGTCAATTCGTGTACATTGGAAGCCAAGCCGTGCACCTTGCTCGCCAATTTATTCGGAAGAAAATAGTTTACAAATGGTCGCCGGAGAATCGAATTTTTTCAACCAAGCGGTCTCTTGGTCGCAAATGACGCGATTATGGGCCGTTTTGATAAAATGCTGATTATAAATGTATTGTGATTTCTACGGTTTCTCGGCGTTGCCAATTCGCTAAAAAGGCGTCGCCGTTACGGTGTAATCGCGATGCCATTACGGTGTAACGGCGACGCGGTTGCACCGTAACGGCAACGCGATAAGGCAGTAACGGCAAGAGTTTTTGGCTGAAAACCGATTCGCGGTGCTGCGAAAGGGCACCGCGAAGCCATTTTTCCGCTCTAAATAGAGTGGTTTCCAAGTGTTAAATTTCGGCAATAATATTTTACAATTTCGCCCCGAACTTACACCGATTGTTTTCTTGCAATGAATGCTGCTCCATCATACCAACCTGCAGATGGCAAGATGATGAAATACACTGAGCCCTATTCTTGCCCATCTGCTATTTGATAGCGCAATGAGCGGTTTGTTACGCTGCCCTTTTCTTATTGAGGGCTTTTTTATCCCCGCCAGCACTGAGGCTGACGGGAATTTGAAATCTTTATTTTTTTTCAAATACTGGGCGTACAGAGACACCACTTGCACGATTTACATCATATCTTTTATCAGACACTTATTTATCTGAGTAGCGGTCGAATACCGGTCGTACCACAAGACCATGATCACGAGGTATTGATGAAAGCCATGGCTTATTGATACTTCCGCTTGATGTCTCTTCAGCAAAGTAAGGCCATGTCAGCGCTACTGCAAGTTTGTATTTCTTGTTATCTGACAGTTTCTCAGCCGGATATAGATTAGCTGTAGTATAGTAGGCGTCATTGTCAGGAGTGACATTCAATCCATCAGCTCTGGTACCAACGGTCGCCGGTAAGATGATAGATTTTCCGTTAGGTCCTGTCACTTTCCATCGTGCAATGATTTTATTATTTTTTGTCGTGGTAGTAACGGCCTCCCATTTACAATTGTCAAGCAGCTCTTGCCAGTCTTCTTGTGTAGGAATGCGATAGCCTACACCTAAAATAGCTCTTGCAGCATCGTCTTCGGGATCAAGCACCGTCTTCCAGTCTTTCTCACTGTACTTTAATATCTCCAATATCTTCGATATAGTTGTTTTATAATACTTGTAGGTCGAAATAAAATAAAATTTCTTGTTGGGAGAAGTCTCTCCCCATGCATAGTAATCGCCAATTTCTGTCTGACTATCTGTACCCATATTGTATTTAGCCCACAGCAGTCCGCTTGGCAAACCGAGATCAACACAATTACATGGTATCGGCTTTGGCTTAGAGCCTCCGGCACCCTTCAGAGCCTCAATCTTCTTAGCGATTTCAGCCAAAGCGTCAGCTTCGCTCTTGTTTCCGTCTTCCACTGCCTTTACGAGGTTGGCAATTTCGTCCTTGATGTTGTTGATGGCAGCGTCGTAGTTAGGCATAGCCTTGATAGCATTCTCAATGGCGTCGAGCTTGTTGCTGTAGTCTGGAATAGCGTTCATGATGCCCTCAAGTGCAGCAATCTGATCGTCGAGCTTGCTGTTCTGGTCCTCAATGAGCGTGTTGAGAGCCTTGAGCTGTGCCTCATAATTAGGCAGTGCCTTGATGGCAGTCTCGATGGCAGCGAGCTTTGAGGTGTAGTCAGGCATAGCCTCAACTGCACTACTGATAGCTTCGAGCTTGTTTGCCAATGTCAAAGTCTGAGTCTCCAATGTAGAATTGAGCAAGGTGAGCTTGTCTTTGAGTTCCAATGTCTGATTCTTCATGGCTGTTTCAAGAGCACCGAGTCTGAGGTCTAAAGCCTTTGTCTGGTCATTAATCACACCCTTGAGAATATCCATCTTCTCCTTCATGGCGATGGTCTGGTCTTCCAGAGCACCCTGGATGAATCCGAGCTTTTCTGCGAGCGCAAGAGTCTGCGATGTGAGCGCCTTCTCTATAGCCTCAAGCTTCGCTGTGTAATCAGGCAGCGCGCTGATAGCCTTCTCTATAGCCTGGAGCTTTTCGGTGTAGTCTGGCAGGGCCTTGATGGCAGCCACGAGAGCGTCGCATTTCTTTTCGATCGTGAGGGTCTGAGCCTTCATGGCGTCCTCGATAAGAGCCAGCTTGCCTTCCAAAGAGAGGGTCTGAGCCTTCATGGCAGCCTCGATGACAGCGAGCTTGGCGTCGATAGTAGCATTGACAGAGTTGAGCACGTCCTTGATGGCTTGCAACTTGGTCTGCTGGTCGGCATTCATCTTGTCGATGGCAGCCGTAAGCTGGGCAATGGCCTGCTCGTTCTTGAGCGTACCATTGTTGATGGCATCCACCACCTTGCTGAAGTCGTTGGTCACCGTTACTTCTACCTTATACTTGAGCTGTGTTCCGTCCTCTTGACAAGAACTGAAGAACGCAGGTATAGCCAGCAGCATTGCGCCAGCTAACAAGATTGATTTTAATGTTCTCATAATCGTATGTTTTTTAAGTTATTACTTTTTTACCTTGATAGTTACTCTTCTGCCTTCAAACGTCTTTTTGCCGTTCTTGGCTCCGATGGCAGTCTGTGGTTGGAGGTCCTCAGGAGCGAAACCTTCCTTCAACAACACCTTTACTACCCGCTTCAGGCGGCGCTCAGAGAGGGTCTGGTTGTAATCTTGGAGGCCCGGAGTGCTTGCTTCGGCAAGGATAGACAGTTTCTCGCCCTTTACGCTGCGTGCAAACGTGCGCAGGCGGTCCATTTCCTCACGGCTCATGTACGAGCTGTTGTGGTCAAACTGTACGAAGTGCTCCTGTGTAGCCGCTACAGCCTTCTTGCTCTTCTGGCAGTCATCGAGCTGTCGCTGAAGGTCGCTGTTCTGCTGTTCAGCCTTCTGTCGGAGTGCGGCTTCACGGTCGGCGCGGGTCTTTTCAGATTCAGCCTCCTGGCGCAGGTTGTTGGTTCGGTCGTTGAGCGCAGCCAGCTCGCCGTCGTAATAGTTGCGCAGCTTGCGTGCACGGCTCTGTACGAAGTTGTAGCGAACGGTTGCCATAGCGTAGATGAGATGCTTCGGAGCCACCTCCTTGCGGTTGAGCAGCCAGTCCATCTCGCCTTTAACGCCTACGGTGAAGCGGCGGCTCACGTCAGCCTCGATGTGCAGCGTGGCAGGGATGAAAAGCTTGTCGAAGTTCTCGTGGCGGTTGCGTGTGCTCACGTTGCCCGTAATGGTGACGGTACCGTCATTATTGATATTGGTATTGCTACCTATCGGCTTGTTGGTACCGTTCTCGGTTATGGTGTTGTTTATCCACATACCGTATTCATTGCCACGGGCGAATATTCCGCCTATGCCTGTGCCTATCCAGATGTTGAACCACTGTGCCTTACGTGCAGGCCAGAACTCCATGAAGTTGAACTGTGCGCCAAGTTTCACGCTGTGGGTATTCATCACATAGTTGCCATAGGTCTTTACAGGCATCACCTCGGTATTGATAGTCGAGAAGCGTTGCTCACGGCGATAGCGCGACCAGATGTAGTCGGCACCAATGCGCACCCACGGGCGAATGGTGAAGTCGATGCCGCCACCTACTGCCGGCGACAGCTTATAGCTCTTCTTGGCGTCGAAGTTCTCATACCACACACCGTTAGCCCACGACAATCCTCCCTGAGCGTAAATGCTCCAAGTATTAGTGCGCAGTTCCTTATTGGTATCACGTGGCAGATCAGCTATGCCCTCACCCTCGGTCTGCGCCTGAGCGCCTACCGTGAAGAGCGATGTAAGCAATACGCTGAGCCCTACTCTTGCCCATCTGCTATTTGATAGCGCAATGAGCGGTTTGGTTTGTCTTGTATTCATAATTTATTGATTTAATGTCTGTTTGTTTACTTGGTTATAACATTTAAACACGAGAAAGTTTAGAAACGGAGGTTGTTTTGTTATTTGTATCCGCTTTTGGGCTCTCTCAATCACAATCTATTTCTTGATATACACTGGGCGTACAGGGTAACCATAATTACGATATTTTCCATAAATAGAAGGTTTCTTATCAGTCAAGTACCAAGATAAAGTATTGGCAGTGGTTTGCTCTGCAGACGTAGCTGAAAGATAGTATGTATATATATCATATTTTCCACTTCCATTATAGTAACCTGTAGAAGGCAAGATGATGAAATTGCCATTCGGTCCAACCACTTTCCAGTAATCAATAACTGTCTCGTTATTTTTATTTGTTTTCGTTGCGACCTCCCAAGTACATTCAGCCAACAGTTCTTCCCATTCTTTCACGGTAGGTGTGCGGTAATTGTTGCCGAGATTGGCGGTAGCGGCATCATCTTCAGGTTGGAGCACTGTCAGCTTATCTGTTTTGTTGTACTTTGTATATGTATACAATGTGATCAGACCTATTGTGTACGGTTCACAATATTTGTAATTCTCCGATTTGTATTCTTGCTTTGGCGAAGTCTCAGCCCATGCATAGTAGTTGCCAGCTTCATACTCGCTTTTTGCACCTACGTTGTATTTTCTCCACATCAGTCCGCTTGGCAAGCCGAGGTCTACACAATCCTTTACCACTGTTGTAGAGCCTCCGGCAGCCTTCAGAGCCTCCAGTTTCTTAGCGATTTCAGCCAAAGCGTCAGCTTCGCTCTTGTTTCCGTCTTCCACTGCCTTTACGAGGTTGGCAATTTCGTCCTTGATGTTGTTGATGGCAGCGTCGTAGTTAGGCATAGCCTTGATAGCATTCTCAATGGCGTCGAGCTTGTTGCTGTAGTCTGGAATAGCGTTCATGATGCCCTCAAGTGCAGCAATCTGATCGTCGAGCTTGCTGTTCTGGTCCTCAATGAGCGTGTTGAGAGCCTTGAGCTGTGCCTCATAATTAGGCAGTGCCTTGATGGCAGTCTCGATGGCAGCGAGCTTTGAGGTGTAGTCAGGCATAGCCTCAACTGCACTACTGATAGCTTCGAGCTTGTTTGCCAATGTCAAAGTCTGAGTCTCCAATGTAGAATTGAGCAAGGTGAGCTTGTCTTTGAGTTCCAATGTCTGATTCTTCATGGCTGTTTCAAGAGCACCGAGTCTGAGGTCTAAAGCCTTTGTCTGGTCATTAATCACACCCTTGAGAATATCCATCTTCTCCTTCATGGCGATGGTCTGGTCTTCCAGAGCACCCTGGATGAATCCGAGCTTTTCTGCGAGCGCAAGAGTCTGCGATGTGAGCGCCTTCTCTATAGCCTCAAGCTTCGCTGTGTAATCAGGCAGCGCGCTGATAGCCTTCTCTATAGCCTGGAGCTTTTCGGTGTAGTCTGGCAGGGCCTTGATGGCAGCCACGAGAGCGTCGCATTTCTTTTCGATCGTGAGGGTCTGAGCCTTCATGGCGTCCTCGATAAGAGCCAGCTTGCCTTCCAAAGAGAGGGTCTGAGCCTTCATGGCAGCCTCGATGACAGCGAGCTTGGCGTCGATAGTAGCATTGACAGAGTTGAGCACGTCCTTGATGGCTTGCAACTTGGTCTGCTGGTCGGCATTCATCTTGTCGATGGCAGCCGTAAGCTGGGCAATGGCCTGCTCGTTCTTGAGCGTACCATTGTTGATGGCATCCACCACCTTGCTGAAGTCGTTGGTCACCGTTACTTCTACCTTATACTTGAGCTGTGTTCCGTCCTCTTGACAAGAACTGAAGAACGCAGGTATAGCCAGCAGCATTGCGCCAGCTAACAAGATTGATTTTAATGTTCTCATATATCGTATAGTTTTTAAGTTCTTAATTTTTAGCCTTTGTCTTGGTGCCGCGAATTTAGGCATAAATTCAGCTAAGTATCTTATGAAAATCGGACAAGAATATGTGATAATCCGACTTTTTAACATGAACAGGATTGTTCTAATCGGACATAAAAACAGCGTAAGTTGCTGACTTTCAGCAAAACATCAAGAACACAAAAAAACGTGGAATCGTTGTGATGTCTGTGGTGTGTCAGAGTGATAAGTTTTGGGTTTAGAAAACAATTTGCATCAATTAATTTTAAAAAAAATTGGTCTATATCAGTAAAAATCACCGATATTCCATTTAATTCGTTATCTTTGCACAAAAACCCAATAATACTCGCCTATATGTACAACCTAAGACATGGCACAGCCACTCTTGTGTGGTACCTTATTATATATGTAATGCTGGTTTCCTGTGGACAGAAACCAGCGAAGATATCCCCTGCCGAGCGCAAAGCTATGGACAGTATCGTCTCCTCTTCTCACGATATTGACACACTCTCCATGATACAGAAACGCATGGAGCGTGAGGGAAATATGTTAGGTAGCATCGTTGCCTACAGAGCGATGGGAAAAGAGCTGCGCAACGACAGTAGATTTGACGAGGCACTGAAGGTACACAGCGAGGGACTGAAGCAGGCGGAGACCTTAGGCGATACATTAGAGATAGTGCAGGCTCTGAACAATATCGGCACCGTCTATCGGAGAATGGGAATGCTCGACATGGCTCAAGATTACCATTACCGTGCTTTCGCTATCTGCAAAGAGTCTGCCGACACATCTTTTACTGCCAAGAAAAACCGCGTGGTATCGCTCAATGGACTGGGCAACATCTATCTCACCCTGGGCAACTACGCACGTGCCGACAGTGCGCTGCGACTGGCATTAGCAGGCGAACGAGAATTGAACAGTGCCTTAGGACAAGCCATCAACTATGCCAACATCGGTTATATATTCAGCCACCGTGAACAATTGGACTCGGCATGGAGGTACTATCGCCAGTCCATGGGGCTGAATCTGCAGGCTGGCAACACACTCGGCGTGGCACTATGCCACATTTATTTCGGTGAGCTACACGAGAAAGAGCACGACTATGAAAAAGCCATTTCGGAGTATGACAAGGCTTATCAGCAGTTGCAGTCGTCACAAGACGAGTGGCACGCAATGAATCCGCTCATTGCCCTGGCTGGTATATACACCCAAATGGGCAACGACACCAAGGCACAGGAATATCTGGACAAGGCGCTGCACTCTGCACGCGCCATCAATTCGCACGAACATTTAGCTGAGGTTTATAACTTATATTATAAACTATACAAACGCAAGGGCAACTACAGTGCGGCGCTGACGGCGCACGAGAAGGCAGCTGCCATGGAAGACAGCGTCGTCGACATGGAGAAACTGAACCGCATACAGAACGCAGGACTGCTCATAGAACGCAACATTCAGGCTCGGGCGATGAACGAGGTCAATACAAACCTGAAGAACGAGCAGTCGGCACGATTCACCAACACCATCGTCTTCATAATCATCATAATACTACTGATTGGCACACTGGTGGTGTCCTACTTCGTGCAGCGCATACAGCGTCGCAACCACCTGGCCCTGAAAAGCCTTGCCGAAATGCGCGAGAGTTTCTTTACAAACATCACCCATGAGTTTCGCACACCACTCACTGTGATTCTCGGTTTGAGCCGCGAACTGCCTAATAAATCCCCAGACGAACTGAAACAGGACGCCGATGCCATCGAGCAACAGGGAAACAACCTGCTGACGCTCATCAACCAGTTGCTTGATATTTCGAAAATTAAGTCGAAGATGGGCAACCCCGACTGGCGCAACGGCAATATCACCACCTACGTTTCGATGCTGGTGGACACCTATCGCAACTATGCATGCAGCAAGAACATCGATCTGCAGCTGTTTGTGAAGGAACCCGTGACGATGGACTTCGTTCCCGACTATATCAACAAGGTATTCAACAACCTCCTGTCCAATGCATTTAAATTCACGCCCGAACATGGCAAAATCACCGTTGCCATGTGGCACGAAGACAGCAATCTCCTTATAGAGGTAAGCGATACGGGAGAGGGTATGGACAAGGAGACTGCCAACAATGTGTTCAATCCATTCTATCAGGGAGTAACCGACTCTATGAATATTGGTACAGGCATTGGACTGGCTCTCGTAAAGCAGGTGATTGACTCATTAAACGGCAAGATCAATGTCAGGAGCAGAAAGGGCTATGGAACGACGTTTCACATCGAAATTCCTATAACAAACGAGTGCAACGTGAAACTCAACGAACAGCCTATGGACAACACGCCTGTTCTGCCTACAGAGGAAAAAACACTAACAGATACCGATGCAGAGGACAACCAGTACACGATGCTTGTGATAGAGGACAATCGCGACATTGCGACGTACATCGGTGAAGTGCTAAGCGAACGTTATGCTGTGGCTTACGCTACTAATGGAGAGGACGGATGGCAGAAGGCCATCAACCTCGTGCCCGACCTGATTATAACCGACTTGATGATGCCGGGCATGGACGGTTTGGAACTGTGCCGACGCATACGCTCCAACGATGTGGTGAATCACATACCTATCGTCATCGTCACGGCAAAGATTTCAGACCAAGATCGCATCAAGGGCTTCGAGGCTGGTGCAGATGCCTATTTAGCCAAACCGTTCAACGTGGACGAGTTGCGCACTGTAGTGGAGCGTCTGCTCGACCGCCAGCGCTCGCTGCGCAACAAGTTTAGCGACAATGCTACTCATACGAAGGAACAGCAGGATGAGGTACAGCTGACGGACACTGAGCGCCGCTTCCTCGCCAAGACGGTGGATCATATCTATCTGCTTATGGACAAACAGCAGCTTAACGTGAATACGCTCGCGGAAAAGCTGTGCATGAGTCCACGGCAGTTCCATCGCAAGATAGTTACGCTCACGGGCAGTTCGCCAGCCTCATTCATTCTGAATATCAAGATGAAGCGTGCTCGCCATCTGCTCGAGACCGCCCCAAAAATGAGCATAGACGATATAGCCTTCAGCTGCGGCTTTGAACATACTACAAGCTTCTATCACGCCTTCCGTAAAAAGTATGGAGTTACGCCAAGGGATGTGAGAAGAGGAATAGAGTAAACCATCTACTTCTCCGCAAATAAATTGGAGATAGCATAAAGAGGAATGATGTCTATCTTCTTGCCATCAGGACTCGCGAATGTACCAAAATTTTCGAGAGAACAGCGAATACCCATTTCTATATGCTTCTGCGGATTGCGCATCAGCGAATACATGCTGATTATTAACGAGATATGCAATTACTTTATGTTAACTTTGCTAAAAGATAGAGTTATAAAGGGGCGTTTTATGACAAAAGATAGAGTTATGAAGAGGTGTTTTATGACAAAAGATAGAGTTATAATGGGGTATTTGTAACTCCGAGTGCGCATTTTTTTGCGCGCTCATTCGGTATGTTTTGCGGGGGCGGCCCCTGCAAAACATACGGCGTAAGGTTAAATAGCGTTAAATATTCCTTATGCCTAAAAATAGATAATACATATTTATTGCCATTCGGCAAAAAGTTAGTAACTTTGCAACCCGAAAATGGTTTATTATACCTTGTCGAAAGACAGGCGAGGTGACATGAAGCCATAACTCGTTGATTATAAACAAAATAATATATAATAAAAAATTACAATTATGCCTACTATTTCACAATTAGTACGTAAAGGCAGGGGCGTTCTCGCAGACAAGAGCAAGTCTCCGGCATTGGACGGCTGCCCACAGCGCCGTGGCGTGTGTGTCCGTGTGTACACCACAACCCCTAAAAAGCCTAACTCAGCAATGCGTAAGGTGGCTCGTGTCCGCCTGACAAACCAGAAGGAAGTCAACTCCTACATCCCAGGAGAGGGCCACAACCTCCAGGAGCACTCAATCGTGCTCGTGCGTGGCGGTCGTGTCAAGGACCTCCCAGGTGTGCGTTACCACATCGTTCGCGGTACACTCGATACCGCCGGTGTCGCCAACCGCAACCAGCGCCGTTCAAAGTACGGTGCCAAGAAGCCAAAGGCAAAGAAATAAACCTTCTACGCTCTGAGCCGGGGGCCAGGGGTCGTTACCCCTCAAGCCAAGGGCTCAAAGCCTGTAGCTGAAGAAGCGCAGAAAAAGACAATTCACACGATTACTCTGACAAGTAATTAATTTTTTGTTTTGCTGGAGAAGTTGAGACAGGTTGAGTAAATGTCCGGGCGAGGACGTTGAAGCTACTTTATTGACAGCCCCCATGCAGACTACACATTATTATATAAAATGAGAAAAGCAAAACCAAGAAAGCACGTGATCCTTCCCGATCCAGTGTTCAACGACCAAATGGTCTCAAAGTTCGTCAACCACTTGATGTACGACGGTAAGAAGAACGCTTCTTACACCATCTTCTACAACGCCCTCGACATCGTGAAGGCCAAGGCAGCCAACGAGGAGAAGTCTCCCCTCGAGATTTGGAAGCAGGCCCTCGCCAACATCACTCCGCAGGTGGAGGTGAAGAGCCGCCGTATCGGTGGCGCCACATTCCAGGTGCCTACAGAGATTCGCCCAGAGCGTAAGATGAGCGTGGCAATGAAGAACCTCATCTCTTTCGCACGCAAGCGCGGCGGTCACACCATGGCCGACAAGCTCGCAGCCGAGATCATGGACGCTTTCAACAACCAGGGTGGTGCCTTCAAGCGTAAGGAGGACATGCACCGTATGGCCGAGGCTAACCGTGCTTTCGCACACTTCCGTTTCTAATCGTTAAAGGATAATAATCAAAAATGGCTAAACGCGATTTACATTTGACCCGTAACATCGGTATCATGGCCCACATCGATGCCGGTAAGACAACTACATCTGAGCGTATCCTGTTCTACACAGGTAAGACCCACAAGATTGGTGAGGTGCACGATGGAGCTGCAACGATGGACTGGATGGTACAGGAGCAGGAGCGTGGTATCACCATCACTTCCGCTGCCACTACCTGTAACTGGAACTGGAACGGCAAGTCTTACAAGATTAACTTGATTGATACTCCGGGACACGTCGACTTCACCGCCGAGGTGGAGCGTTCGCTCCGTGTGCTCGATGGCGCTATCGCCACTTACTCTGCTGCCGACGGCGTACAGCCACAGTCGGAGACAGTGTGGCGTCAGGCCGACAAATATAACGTGCCTCGTATCGGCTACGTGAACAAGATGGACCGCTCTGGCGCTGACTTCTTCGAGACAGTGCAGCAGATGAAGGACATCCTGGGCGCTAACCCTGTGGTTATCCAGATACCTATCGGTGCCGAGGAGAACTTCAAGGGCGTGGTTGACCTCATCAAGATGAAGGCCATCCTGTGGCACGATGAGACCATGGGCGCTGAGTACGAGGTGGACGAAATCCCCGCTGACCTCGCCGACGAGGCCGCTGAGTGGCGCGACAAGCTGCTCGAGGCTGCCGCTGACTTCAGCGACGAGGTGATGGAGAAATACATGGACGATCCTTCTACCATCACCGAGGAAGAGATCCTCGCCGCCATCCGCAAGGGTTGCGTAAGCATGGAGTGCTGCCCAATGCTCCTTGGTTCTTCATACAAGAACAAGGGTGTGCAGCCTCTGCTCGACTACACCTGCGCCTTCCTGCCCTCACCTGAGGACACTGTCGCCATCAAGGGCACGAACCCTGAGACTGGCGAGGAGGAAGAGCGCAAGCCTCTTGAGGAGGACCCAACAGCCGCTCTCGCCTTCAAGATCGCTACCGATCCGTTCATGGGCCGTCTGGTGTACTTCCGCGTTTACTCCGGTTCTGTCAAGGCCGGCTCTTATGTCTACAACCCACGCACTGGCAAGAAGGAGCGTATCAGCCGCCTGTTCCAGATGAACTCTCATCAGGAGATTCCTATGGAGAGCATCGACGCAGGTGACATCGGCGCAGGCGTAGGCTTCAAGGACATCCGCACTGGTGATACCCTCTGCGACGACGAGAAGCCAATCACGCTCGAGTCTATGACCTTCCCTGACACCGTTATCTCGGTGGCCGTGGAGCCAAAGAGCCAGGCCGACGTTGCCAAGCTCGACAACGGTCTCGCCAAGCTCGCCGAGGAGGACCCGACATTCACAGTGCATACCGACGAGCAGAGTGGACAGACCATCATCTCTGGTATGGGTGAGCTTCACCTCGACATCATCATCGACCGTCTGCGTCGTGAGTTCAAGGTAGAGTGTAACCAGGGTAAGCCTCAGGTTAACTATAAGGAGGCCATCACGAAGACAGTGGAGAACCATCGTGAGGTCTACAAGAAGCAGAGCGGTGGTCGCGGTAAGTTCGGTGACATCATCGTGACTGTCGGACCTAAGGATCCTGACTTCAAGGACGGCGACCTGCAGTTCGTGAACGAGGTGACTGGCGGACATATTCCAAAGGAGTTCATTCCTTCAGTGCAGAAGGGCTTCCAGGACAGCATGAAGAATGGTGTGCTCGGTGGCTTCCCAATGACAGACCTCAAGGTCGTGCTTACCGACGGTAGCTTCCACCCTGTGGACTCTGACCAGATTTCCTTCGAGCTCGCCGCTCACGCAGCGTTCAAGAACTGCTGCCAGAAGGCAGGTCCCGTGCTCATGGAGCCTATCATGAAGGTGGAGGTCGTTACTCCTGAGGAGAACATGGGTGACGTCATCGGTGACCTCAACAAGCGTCGTGGTCTCGTGCAGGGCATGGACGAGGCTCGCTCAGGCGCACGCATCGTGAAGGCCATGGTGCCTCTGGCTGAGATGTTCGGTTACGTGACAGCGCTCCGTACCATCACTTCAGGCCGTGCCACAAGCTCTATGGAGTATGATCACCACGCACCTCTGTCTGCTTCTTTGCAGGCTCAGGTTCTCGAGGATCTGAAGAAGTAAATATAAGGAAGGGTGCTCGCTGAGCGAATGACTCTTTGGCGACACCCGCCTTACACATTATATTAATAACACAACACAATTATCACAATGAGTCAGAAGATTCGTATCAAGCTGAAGAGCTACGACCACCAGCTGGTCGACAAGTCAGCAGAGCAGATCGTAAAGGCTGTGCAGGCTACAGACGCTATCGTGAGCGGTCCAATTCCATTGCCAACTCACAAGCGCATCTTTACCGTCAACCGTTCAACATTCGTCAACAAGAAGAGCCGCGAGCAGTTCCAACTCTGCACCTACAAGCGTCTTATCGACATCTACAGCGCGACAAGCAAGACTGTGGACGCTTTGATGAAACTTGAGCTTCCCTCAGGCGTTGAGGTTGAGATCAAGGTCTAATTAGCTTTCAGCTATCAACAATAAACGGCGGGTTACCCTTTCGGGTTTCCCGCCGTTTTTCTTGCCCCTTCATGGCAAATGTAATTGCTGTTTCTGCGTCGGCACAAATTGACATGGGTCAATAAAACTGTGAAATAATGTGGCGGAAGTAATAAGGCTTGGGAAATATGGAACAATATCCGTAATTTTGCAACCAATATAATTAAGCAAGATTTAGAAATGACAAAACAAAGATGGGCCGTGTGTGCCTTTGCCGCACTTACGGCACATGCCGCCATGGCAGGTGGTCTGCTGACCAACACCAACCAACACGTCGCTTTCAACCGCATGATGAGCCGTGAGGCTTCTATCGGCATCGACGGCGTTTATTACAACCCTGCCGGCGTGGCTTTCATGAGCAAGGGACATCACCTGGCCATCAACTGGCAGTTGGCTTACCAAGACCGCACTATCAAGAACGATTACGCGCTGTTCACCAACAACACCCAGAACCCCACCACACCACGCGAGTTCAAGGGCAAGGCCTTCGCGCCCGTCATCCCTTCTTTCCAATATGCCTACAACACCGGCAAGTGGTCGTTGCAATCCGGTTTCGCCCTTGTGGGCGGAGGCGGCAAGTGCACCTTCGACAACGGCCTCGGCTCGTTTGAGAAGATCGTGGCAGAGACAGCCATGGGAGCTTGCCAGCTCGCCGGAGCCATCGACCAGGTGGGCTACGGCGTGGGCCAGAAGATGGGATTGCCCATACCGCAGCAGCTCTTCTCTTCCGACAACATGTTCGGCACCAAGGGCAGCTACAGCTACGACAGCTACATGCACGGTCGCCAATACTACTTCGGCCTCTCGCTCGGCGCAGCCTATAAGGTGAGCGACAACTTCAGTGTCTTTGCCGGCGTGCGTGGCGTCTACGCCTCGTGCAACTACTATGGCTACGTGCGCGACATCAAGGTGGGCAACATGCCCCTTTATCGAGTGCTCGACCCCACGAAGACCGACGCCGCCAACATAGAGCTGAGCTGCAACCAGAGCGGCATAGGCTTCACGCCAATCATCGGAGTCGACTACAAGACCGGCCGCTGGAACTTCTCGGCCAAGTATGAGTTCAAGACCCGCTTGCGCCTGAAAAACAAGTCGGTGAACCAGGCTCCGTCTATCGGCAACCTCGCCGACAACCTGCACGACGTCTACACCGAGCAGTTGCACCTGCCAGCCCAGGCCGCCGACGCCATCCTCGGCCATAAGCTTATCCAGGGCGCCATGGGCCAGCTGAAGCAGCAGTTCGACACCAAGCTCGCCGGTGCCATCGGCGAGTATGCCGACGGACAGAAGATAGCCGGCGACATACCGGCCTACCTCGCCGTGGGCGTGGGCTACAAGCCCGTCGACGCCCTGCGCGTGAACGTCGGCTTCCACTGGTTCGACGACAAAAACGCGACATCTTACGACAACCGCAACAAGAAGCTGAAGCGCGGCACGCTGGAGTATAACGCCGGAGTGGAGTATGACGTATGCAAGAAGGTAACCCTCAGCACCGGTTGGCAGAACACCAGCTACGGCCTTAGCGACGAATACATGGACGACAAGTCGTTCGTGGTGAGCAGCAACTCAGTGGCCTTTGGCGGTGTCTACCACATCAGCAAGAAGGCACATCTCAACGTGGCTTATTTCCACACCTTCTACGAGCACAAGAAGACGAACGAGGCCGTGGCCTTGAGCGCCGACAAGAGCATCAACTACAGCTCCGACTACACCCGCAACAACAACGTGTTTGCAGTGGGCATAGACTTCGACATCTAAAGAAACGGAAAAGGCTTTGGGCCGTCCTCGTGGGTTCACGAGGAAAGAGTAATAAGAGGTGAAAAAAAGAATGCTCTAAAGCCCAAAGCCAATGGCAAATTTACGAAATAGATCCGTTACCGTGAAACGATTCGCTGAGAAAATCGTCGCGGTAACGGATTTTTAATACACGTTCACACATTAACCCTTGTTCTTCATGTCGCGGTACGCATGACGCCTTGTGGACACCCCGCCTAACGAGCCATGCATCCGTTCCGTCCGCACCCCGCCCAACGTGCAGGGTGCGGCCCGTAACCATCCCTATCCACCCCTGCAATGCAATTGTTTGCTGTCATCGTGTAGCCATCTTTCAAATCCGTGTGCAAAAAATGTCCAAATATCCACCAATATCATGCAAGAACAGCGATTTTTTGAAAAAAACAGGAGAAACGTTTGGTGGAACTGGTTTTTTTCCTTACCTTTGCATCCGCATTCCGAAAACGAGTGCTGTGAGGTCAAAGAACCAAAGGATTGGAAGTTTGGGTGAGTGGCTGAAACCAGCAGTTTGCTAAACTGCCGTGCGCAATTACGCGTACCGGGGGTTCGAATCCCCCAGCTTCCGCAACGGTTGATAACCAAAGATGGTCGGTTCATCTAACGGTTAGGATACAAGATTCTCAATCTTGGCATAAGGGTTCGATTCCCTTACCGACTACTTCTTACATACTGATAGACCTTGTTCTACATCAGACGTGCGGACAAGGTTTTTTAGTCTCGAGAAACCTGATGGTGGATTCATCTAATGGTTAGGATACAAGATTCTCAATCTTGGCATAGGGGTTCGATTCCCCTATCCACTACTTAAAAAGCACGGTAGCCATTCACGCTGAGTGAACGCTGCCGTGCTTTTTCCGTTTATGTCGCGGCTTCCCCACGCAAGCCCTTTGCCCGCGAGGGAAAGCCCCGGCAGTCTACAACAGCTTTATCAATACCCTGATGAGAGGAATGGTGAGGACCGAGAACACGGTCGACATGAACGTTATCTCCGTCATCAGGCGCGAGTCGCGCTCATACTTCATGCAGAACATTGTGCCGAAGGCGGCCACGGGCATCGCCACGACGGTGGTGTTGATGTCGTTGACCAGCTCGTCGACACCACAAGCCTTGAAGAAGACGTATAGCCCCACGGGCACCGCCACGAGGCGCAGCGCCGTGGCAATGTAGACCTTGCCGTGGGCAAGCATCTTGCGCATGCTTATCCTGGCGAGCGACGAGCCTATGACAAGCAGCGAGCCAGGCACCGTGATGTCGCCGACCATCGACACCGGCTGGCCAATGACGTGAGGCACGTGGATGCCCAAGGCCACGATGACGGCGGCGACATAGGCGGCCACCATCATGGGGCTTGCCAGCATCTTCAGCTTGAAGTCGCGGATGGAGCGCTCGCCCTTGACGAGCATCACGCCAACGGTGAAGATGAAAAACGTGTTGGGCATGTTGAGCAAGGCGGCGTAGAATATGGCTTGCGGGCCGAAGATGCTCGCCACGATGGGGTAGCCGATGAACCCCACGTTGCCAAACAGGACGCAGAAGCCTATCATGCCCTGCTCAAGGCTGTCGTTGCTGATGAGCTTGGGCAACGTGAAAGCCACGATGGTGAGAAGCGAGTAGGTGACGAAGCCCACGCACAACAAGGGGAGGATGAAACGCGAGTCGGGCAACTTGTCGCCCATGACGGACGAGAGGATGAGCAACGGGCAACTAACGTCGATAATCAAAGTGGACAAACGCTTGTCGAAGTCGCCGCCCATGAGCCCGAAGCGGCGGAGCGCATAACCTAAAACCACGATGGCGAACAGCGTCACCATCACTTGAACGTCTTGCATTTTTTTCCTGTTATCCTTAGATAGAACCTTTTTATAGAAAACCAGTGCAAAGTTAATGATTTTTTGGATATGGTGATATTTTTTATGCCCATTATAAACAATACGTGAAAGCCCGCGCCACGTCCCCCGCCACATATGCTTATTAAGCCGAAGAAAATTTGAGAGTTTGAAATATTCTCAGTATCTTTGCAGAAGATAAGCCATGGCCCGGCATGACATTCAAGCAAGCTTGACGTCCAGGTCTCGCCTCGTGTTGTCTTTTCACATATATTATGAATCTTCGGATAAAGAAACTCGATAAATTCATCGCCAAGCAGTTTTTGCTGCTTTTCGCCGGAACGTTCTTCATCTGCCTCTTCGTGCTGATGATGCAGTTTTTGTGGCGTTTTATCGACGAGCTCATAGGCAAGGGCCTGTCCATGGAAGTGCTCGCCCAGTTTTTCGAGTACATGGCGCTGATGATGGTGCCTCAAGCCTTGCCCTTGGCAATATTGCTCAGTTCGCTCATCACCTTCGGAAACCTCGGCGAGAGCTCCGAGCTCACCGCCATCAAGGCCGCCGGCATATCGCTGATGCAGAGCTTCCGCTCCTTGATAGTGATCACCGTGGCAATAATGGCCGTGTCGTTTTATTTCCAGAACAATATCGGGCCAAACGCCAACATGAAGCTCATGCAGCTACTTGTGTCGATGAAGCAGAAAAGCCCGGAGCTGGAGATACCCGAGGGAATATTCTACGACGGACTGCCCAACTGCAACATCTACGTGCAGAAGAAGAACATCAAGACCGGAAAGCTCTATGGCATCATGATTTACCGCATGACCGACAGCTATGAGGACGCCGCCATAATACTTGCCGATTCGGGCATGATACAGTCGACGGCGGAGAAGAAGCACCTGCTGCTCTCGCTGTGGAGCGGCGAGTGGTTTGAGAATATGCGCGAGTCGGACCTTGGCGGCAGCGCGGCCGTGCCATACCGCAGGGAAACCTTCACCGACAAGAAGGTGCTGCTCGACTTCGACAACAACTTCTCGCTGATGGACGCGGCGGCCCTGTCAAACAACGCAGCCGGAAAGAGCCTCTCACAGATAAGGTTCGCCATCGACTCGCTCAACGCCACCTACGACAGCATAGGCCGAGCCTTCTGGAACGACACGAAGCAGATGTGCTTCCCCTCTCCGAGAATATCGAAGAAAGACTCGCTCGGACAGGTCAGGGCGGCACAGACAGGAAAGATTGATATCGACAAGCGTCTGCGGAAGATGAAGATAGACCGGCAGCAGATGGTCTACTCAGCCGCGCTGAGCAGCGTGCAGAGGGAGACGTCGGACCTCGACTTCAAGTCCATGATGACACAGAACAACGAGCGCGTGATACGCAACCACGAGCTGGAGGCGCAAAACAAGTACGCCCTCGCCTTGCAATGCATCATCTTCTTCTTCATTGGCGCGCCGCTTGGAGCCATCATACGAAAGGGCGGATTGGGAATGCCTATCATCATATCGGTGCTGGTGTTCATAGTGTATTACATTCTCGACAACTCCGCCTTCCGCATGTCAAGGCAAGGCTCGTGGCCGATATGGATAGGCCACTGGCTGGCCATAGCCATCATGTCGCCGCTGGCGGTCTTCGTGACATATAAGGCGATGAACGACTCCATGGTGTTCAACGCCGACGGATGGAAACGATTCTTCACAAGGCTACTGGGCCTGAGGGCGAAGAGAAGCATACAGGGCAAGGAAGTGGTGATAGAGCCGCCGCGCTATAAGCAAGACAACGAGACGCTGCTCCAGATAAACGGCGAGGTGATGGAATACTCGCGGAGGCATAACCTGAAGTCGTTGCCAAATTTAATCAAGGTGTTCTTCAAGTATGAGGAAGACCACGACATCGAGGCCATCAGCGACAAGCTGGAGAAGGTGATTCGCGACCTGTCGAACACGCGCGACAAGCAAGTGATGCACCTCATCAACCAGTATCCCGTGCTTGCCGTCAAGGCGCACACGCGACCTTTCGACCGCAGGTGGATGAACATCGTGGCAGCGATAATAGTGCCCGTGGGAATATTCACATATCTCCGCATGTGGAGGTTCCGCCTGCGACTGCTTCGCGACCTGAAGGTGATAAGATACACCAACACCAACATCGTGAACTATACCGAGAAGAGGATGGGACATCTCGACGACGAGGAGAAATGATAAAGTAAAGCCACACATTATTTATAAGTAAAGCTACACATTATTTATATATATAGAAACATTAAAACAAAACAGAATATGCACGAATATAAATTGAGCCGTATAGAAGACGCCTTGGAAGACTTTAAGCAAGGCAAGTTCGTGATTGTCGTCGATGACGAGGACCGTGAGAACGAGGGCGACCTCATCACGGCGGCTGAGACCATCACGGCGGAGAAGGTGAACTTCATGCTGAAGAACGCGCGTGGTGTGCTCTGCGCGCCCATCACCATACAGCGCGCCGAGGAGCTGGACCTGCCTCACCAGGTGAGCGACAACACCTCCATGCTTGGCACGCCGTTTACCATCACGGTCGACAAACTCGAAGGCTGCACCACGGGCGTGTCGGCACACGACCGCGCCGAGACGATACGCGCCCTCGCCGACCCAGCATCGACACCGCAGACCTTTGGCCGCCCGGGACACATCAATCCACTATATGCCCAGGACAACGGCGTGCTGCGACGCTCGGGACACACCGAGGCTGCGATAGACCTTTGCAAGCTCAGCGGAATGCGCCCGGCTGGCGTGCTGATGGAGATAATGAACGACGACGGCACCATGGCCCGCATGCCACAACTGCAAGAGAGGGCGAAAGAGTGGGGCATGAAGATAATAAGCATCAAGGACCTCATCGCCTATCGCCTGAAACACGAGACGAGCATCGAGGTGGGCGAGGAGGTTGACCTGCCGACAGTATATGGCCATTTCCATCTCATACCGTTCCGCCAGACGAGCAACGGACTGGAGCACATGGCGCTGGTGAAAGGCGAATGGAAAGAAGACGAGCCTATCCTCGTCAGAGTACACTCGTCGTGCGCCACGGGCGACATACTCGGAAGCATGAGGTGCGATTGCGGTGAGCAGCTCCACAAGTCGATGGAGATGATAGAGAAAGAGGGCAAGGGCGTTGTGATATACATGCAGCAGGAGGGTCGCGGCATAGGCCTGATGAACAAGATTGCCGCCTACAAGCTGCAGCAAGAAGACGGCCTCGACACCGTGGACGCTAACATCCACCTTGGATTCAAGCCCGACGAGCGCGACTATGGCTGTGGCGCGCAGATGTTGCGTCACCTCGGCGTGCACAAGATGAGACTGATGACCAACAACCCGACCAAGCGTGTGGGCCTCGAAGCCTATGGACTTGAGATAGTGGAGAACGTGCCAATAGAGATCGAGCCTAACAGGTATGACATAAAATACTTGCGCACCAAGCGAGACAGGATGGGCCACGACCTTCACCTGTGATATATAGCAAGAGAAACCTCTCACCCCTTAAAACATTGATGTCGATATGAAGTTCGTCTATGCGTTTATATTTCTGCTTTGCAGTTTAGCGACAAGGGCAGCGGCTGGTTCGGCAGACTCAGTGGCTTGCGCGCAAGCGTCAGTCATGTTGCATAATGACAACATTGGCGAGCTGACGGCGCAGACGAAGGACTACAAGAAAACCACTTATTGGAAAAAGCACAAGCGCTATAAGATAGGAGGTTGTTGCGTATTGGGAGTGGGGTCTCTTGCCGCGTTGTTAGGTACCGGGTTACTCTGTTCTGAGACGACCCCCGACTATGAGTCAATAAAAGTATTGTTCGGCGTAACATTCACCGTGGGAGGCGCGCTGATAGCAGCTGCCAGCATACCGCTGTTTGTCGCGGCACATAAAAATAAGAAGAAAGCCAAGGAAGCCGTCTCGCTATCCTTGAAATGCTCAACGGCGAGCGCGCCTTCGCGTTATGGCTCTAAGCGTTCCGACTTCTTGTTGGGGGCTTGCTTGAATTTCTGAGTTCAAGCAACATCCAATCTTGCCATGCTGTTAACAATAAAAGACATTTTTGTTTCACGCAAGTAAAATTTCAAGGCTTTTCTTCGTTTTAATAAATAAAATACTTACTTTTGCAAACAGTATGGCAGGTTAACTGCCGTTTTAATTCATATATAGTATGCCACAATTGTCAGACCGCCTAAACAGGCTCGCTCCCTCAGCGACGCTCGCTATGTCGCAGAAGAGCAGTGAAATGAAAGCACAGGGTATCGATGTCATCAACATGAGCGTCGGTGAACCCGACTTTATGACTCCCGACCACATCAAGGAGGCAGGAAAGAAAGCCATTGACGACAACTATTCAAAGTATTCTCCCGTGCCAGGTTACATGGACCTGAGGGAGGCTATCTCTGAGAAGCTCGCCAAGGAAAACAACCTTTCTTATTCCGCCAAGGAAATAATTGTCGGCACAGGCGGTAAGCAAGGCGTGTGCAACGCCATCCTCGCGCTTGTCAACCCTGGCGACGAGGTGATAATACCGGCACCTTATTGGGTGAGCTATCCACAGATGGTGAAGCTGGCTGGCGGCACGCCCGTCACGCTGCGCACTCCGCTCGAGAGCGACTTCAAGCTCACGCCCGAACAGCTGGAGGCAGCCATCACGCCAAAGACCAAGATGCTCATCATCTGCTCGCCAAGCAACCCTACGGGAAGTGTGTACACGCAAGACGAGCTAAACGCCCTGGCTGAAGTGGTGAAGAAGCACGACGATATGTACGTGCTGTCCGACGAGATTTACGAACATATTAATTATGTGGGCTTCAAGGCAAGCATCGCCGCCGCGCCCGACATGAAAGACCGTACGATAATCTGCAACGGCGTCAGCAAGGCTTATGCCATGACAGGATGGCGCCTCGGATGGGTCGCGGCTCCTGAATGGATCATCAAGGGCATGAACAAGTTGCAGGGCCAGTACACCAGCGGCACCAACGACGTGGCACAACGCGCAGCCCTCGCCGCTTATAAGGGCGACCAGCAATGCGTCGAGGACATGAGGGTGGCATTCCAGCGCAGGCGTGACCTCATCGTGAAGCTCGCCAAGGAAATACCCGGACTTGAGGTCAACGTGCCGCAAGGGGCGTTCTACCTTTTCCCGCACTGCAAGAAGCTTTTCGGAAAGAGCTACGGCGATTACACGATAAACACCTCTACCGACTTCGCCATGTATCTCCTGCAAGAAGCCCACGTGGCTACCGTGGCAGGTGACGCCTTTGGAGAGCCCGATGGTTTCCGCATGAGCTACGCCACGAGCGACGACAACATTCGCGAGGCTCTAAGGCGCATCAAGGAGGCTTGTGAGAAGCTGAAATAGCCCCTGTGCAAAGATAATTAAAAAAAAGTGTGTTAAAATAAAAGAAACACGTGTCACTAATATAGAAAATTATTATCTTTGCGAGAAATTAAAGAAACAATATACACAATCAAATAAATTTATAACCAAAAATTAATCAAGTACTATGGCAACTACACAAAAAGCCGCAGCCCCCAAGGCTGCAAAGAAGTCAAAAGGCTTCACAGGTATTAGAGGAGCATTCTGGATTATCGTCCTCTGCTTCATCGCTGCAATCTGCATCTTCAACCTTTGGTTGGGCAATGGCGCCAACTTCCAGGGCGGTGACAATGCAAACGCTCCTGCTAACATCTTCGGTACAATCTACAAGGGTGGTTATGTCGTGCCTATCATCCACACATTGCTGCTCACAGTGCTCTGCCTCGCAGTTGAGCGCTACTTCGCCCTCAAGACCGCTTTCGGTAAGGGTTCTCTGACAAAGTTCGTGGCCAACATCAAGGCCGCTCTCGCAGCCAACGACTTCGACAAGGCTGAGACACTTTGCAACAAGATGCAGGGTTCTGTCGCTAACGTCGTTCTCGCTTCTCTCCACGCTTACAAGGCCATGGAAAGTGGCGCAAACGCCGCTCTGAAGAAGAGCCAGAAGGTTGCTCGCATCGAGCAGGCTCACGAGGAGGCTACTCAGCTCGAGATGCCTACTCTGCAGATGAACCTCCCTATCATCGCTACTATCGTAACACTTGGTACACTTACTGGACTTCTCGGTACTGTGACCGGTATGATTCGTTCGTTCCAGGCTCTTGCTGCCGGTGGTGGTGGTGACTCCCTCGCTCTGTCTACAGGTATTTCTGAGGCCCTTATCAACACGGCCTTCGGTATCGCAACATCTTGGTGCGCCGTTATCGCTTACAACTTCTACACAAACAAGATTGATAAGCTGACATACGCACTCGACGAGGTAGGTTACACAATCGCACAGACATACGAAGCAAACCACACCGACGAAGCTTAATTCATCTTGGCCTTTTAACTTTAAAATCTTTAGTGTATGGCTAAGATAAAAATTAAGAAAGCGGACGTCTGGATCGACATGACCCCAATGTCGGACGTGATGGTGCTTTTGCTGACCTTCTTCATGCTGACGTCTACATTCGTCAAGCAGGAGCCAGTGAAAGTGAACACGCCGGGCAGTGTGTCGGAAATCAAGGTTCCAGAGACAAACGTCCTGAATATCCTCGTCGGAAATGACGGAAAGATCTTCATGAGCATGGATAAGACCACTGACACTCAGACGGCTCTGTCCAGCATTACCGACCAGTTCGGTATCTCGCTCACTGCAGCGCAGCAGAAGGCTTTCCTTGACGATCCTATGTGGGGTGTTCCAATGCAGAAGCTTCAGGCTTACCTGAGCCTCGACAAGAACACCCGTCCCGCGGAGCTCAAAAACTTCGGTATCCCAACCGACTCTGTACAGGGTAAGACTGGCGATGCTGCTATGAGCGAGTTCCAACTCTGGGTGAAAGCTGCTCATGAGGCAAATCCTGACGCCAAGATAGCTATCAAGGCTGATGAGAGGACTCCTTACAAGACTGTGAAGAAGATCATGAGCGAGCTTCAGGATATGAATGAGAACCGTTACTATCTGATTACTCAATACAAGAAAGCGGAGGATTAAAGATGTCAGCAGGAAAATCGAAACAGAAGAAGATGAATGTCCGCGTGGACTTCACGCCTATGGTGGACATGATGATGCTTCTTATCACGTTCTTCATGCTCTGTACGTCTCTCGCTAAGCCGCAGACGATGGAATTGAGTATGCCGAGTAATGATAAGAACCTTACGGATCAGGACAAGACAGTGACAAAGGAATCGTATACCATTACGATCTACTGCGCTGCCGATAACCAGATCTACTATGTGGCTGGACTCGTGAAGCCAGAGGATCCTAAGTGTCTGAAGAAAACCACTTGGGGAGCCAAAGGTATTCGCGATGTCATTATCAACCACACTACCGAGGACGGAACCACGCCAACAATCGACGTGATGAAGGCCAAGGTGGAGCTTGACAAGAAGCACGACAATCCAGATCCTAAGAAAAAGATTCCGGATTCAATCTACAATGTTGAGCTCTCTAAGATTAAGGCAGGTGACATCAATGGTAAGCACATCGGTACACTTACCATCATCATCAAGGCAACAGACAACGCTACTTACAAGAACCTTGTCGACGCTTTGGATGAGATGAATATCTGCTCAATCGGTAAGTACGTGATTGATAAGATTAATGATAACGACTTGAAGCTTCTCAAGGAAAACAACGTCAAGTTATAAGGTAACATAGCTAAACGAAAGGTTAAAAAAATGGCACAAATTGATTTAACAAGAAATGGCTGGTGTGACCTTATCTTCGAAGGAAGGAACAAGGAGTATGGAGCCTACAAGCTTCGTACCCAGACAGGTAAGAGAAACTTTAAAGCCATCATTACGATTGCAATCCTCGCCGCTCTCTGTATCATTCTGTTCTACATCAAGGCTGGATATGACGCATATCAGGCCGCGCATGCCAAGAACGAGAATGTGACTGAGATTTCCGCTCTCAACCAGCCTAAGAAGAAAGAGGCTAAGGTGGAGCGTAAGGTGCAAGTCGAGGAAAAGAAGGAAGTTGTCAAGGAAGTCAAGTCTTCTATCAAGTTCACGGCTCCTGTCATCAAGAAGGACGCTGACGTGAAGCCTGAGGAGGAGATGAAGACTCAAGACCAAATCATGCAGACCAACACTGCCATCGGTGCTCTCGATGTAAAGGGTAACTCTGATCAAGGTGAAATCTTGAAAGTTACACAGCGTGTCGAGACTGAGCCTGTAAAGGCTGAGCCAAAGCCCGAGGTTGAGAATAAGGTGTTTGACGTCGTTGAACAGATGCCTTCATTCCCCGGCGGTCCATCTGCTTTGATGCAGTATCTTTCTTCGAACATTAAGTATCCTGTCGTAGCACAGGAGAACGGTGTACAAGGACGTGTTGTCGTCTCGTTCGTCGTAGAGCGTGACGGTAGCATCACTGACGTGCAGGTAGCTCGTTCGGTTGACCCATCACTTGACCGTGAGGCACAGCGTGTGGTAAGAAACATGCCTAGGTGGATTCCCGGTAAGCAGAACGGTCAGGCCGTGCGTGTGAAGTACAACGTGCCAGTGGCATTCAGATTGCAGTAAACTTTATTTGAACATGAGACTTATATCTTACATTTGTGTAGGATTAACAATTACCTCTTTCCTTTTCTCTTCTTGCGGCAACAGCAGCAAGAAGGGAAAGGACGGGAGAACAGACACTTACTCGTCAGGGACAATCTCTTTCGTCTCTGACGAGAGTTTTAGTCCTATTATTGAGGAGGAAAGAGAAGTTTTTCAACATGATTATCCCAGCGCTAAGGTAACACCTATTTATACCAACGAGTCTGATGGTATAAACATGCTTCTTCATGGAAAGGCATGGTTGGTTTTCACGGCGAGGGACTATAAGCCAGCGGAGAGAAACAGTTTGAAGGCGCAACAGTATCTTCCTACTTCTTTCAGTATAGCTTATGACGCTTTGGCCTTTATTGTGAACAAGAACAACGTCGACACGTTGCTCTCCGTCAAGGATGTGCAAGACATCATGAACGGCAAGGTGACAAAATGGAGTCAGCTTGACAAGCGAAACAACAAGGGCACTATCACGGTAGTTTTCGACAATCCTAAGTCGAGCACCGTTCATTTCATTGAAGATTCCGTCCTCGGTGGCAAGCCCATCATCAACAAGAATGTTGCTGCTGTGAAAAAGACCGCCGAGGTAATTAAATATGTGGAACAGAACCCGGATGCCATCGGCATAATTGGTAACAACTGGCTCAACGACAAGCGCGACACCACCAATCTAACCTTTAAGAGGAACATTCGCGTCATGAGCTTGAGCAAGATTCATCCTGCCACCCCCCAGAGCAGTCGCAAGCCATACCAGTATTACATATACAATGGCGAATATCCTTTCATCCGCACAATCTACGCCCTTCTCAACGATCCTCGCCAAGGACTTCCTTGGGGATTTGCCCATTTCATACAGGGCCCTAAAGGTCAGCGCATAGTGATGAAGACGGGATTGCTGCCCGTTTTGGGTAATATAAACGTCAGGGATGTTAACGCTGTTCAATAAATGATAAAGAAAATACGTTTTCGTAACAATTCCCGCGTTTTTACGTTTATACAGTAAGTAAAATAATAAAATCAGTAATACTATGAAAACATATCAAATTCTCTTGGCTGGAGCTTTGATGTTTGGTTCTGTTTCCACTTCAATGGCTCAGACAGACACCAAGGCAATTGTCGAACAGACAACCCAGCTGATTAAGGCTAAAGGCGCTGACTTTGAAAAGCAAGTGAAGGATCTCTACAAGGCAAACAAGAAGAATCCTGAGGCTCTTTTGGCTATTGGTCGAACATTCTATAATAATAAGGATTATGCCAAGGCAAACCAGTTCGCTGATTACGCCTTGCAAAAGAACTCAAAATATGCCGACGCATTCCTTTTGAAGGGCGACATTTGCGTATCCAACGACGATGCCGGTGGCGCTTCGCAGAACTATCAGCAGGCCATCTATTTCGCTCCCAAGAACCCTGAGGGTTACTATAAGTATGCCATGATTCTCCGTGGCAGAAATCCCGAGGACGCCGTTGCTACACTTGAGGATTTGCGCAAGCAGGTGCCCGACTATCCTGTTGATGCCCTTGCCGCTCGCATCTATTACCACACGAAGAATCCAAACCTCAATAGGGCTGCTGAATACTATGGCAAGGTTGCCGACGTTACCAAGATGGACGATGAGGACATCAAGGACTACGCCACTATCGAATGGATGCTCGGAAATAAGGACAAGAGCATTGAGGTGGCTAAGGCTGGCTTAACAAAGGACGCCAAGTGGAGCACTCTGAACCGCCTCGTGTTCTGGAACTCAACTGATAAGAACTATACCGACCAGGCGCTTGATTACGCTGATCGCTTGTTCAACAAGAGCGACAGCGCGAAGATTACCGCCGACGACTATGCTTATTATGGCACGGCCCTGAAGCAGGCTAAGCGTTTGGACGAAGCCGTTGACGCTTACAACAAGTCGCTCGCGGCACTTGACGCTGACGCCAACGCCATCGTTTCCAAGCCAATCCTTTTCAAGAGCCTCTCTGACGTGTACAACGAGAAGGGCGACTTTGACAAGGCACTCGAGTTCGTGGAGAAGTCTATAGACGCCAAGGAGAATCCTTCATTCTCCGACTACAATGGCCTTGGAAGTCAGTATCTTGAGATTGCCACAAAGCGTCAGCAGGCTGGTGACGCTGCCGGTGCAAAGGCAGCTTACAAGAAGGCTGATGACACTTACGCCAAGATAGGCGAGAAGTATCCCGATCAGGCAAACTATATCAACTACGTGCGTGGCAGCATCAACTCAGCCGTCGACCCTGACAGCAAGCTCGGTCTCGCCAAGCCTTTCTATGAGGCCCTTGTCGCTTCTTTGGAGCAGAAGGCTGATCGCACAGACAACCAAACGGCAATGTTGAAGACCGCTTTGCAGTATATGATAGTTTACGAGTTCAACGTGAAGAAGAACAAGGCCGCCGCAAAGGAGTGGGCTGGCAAGATGCTTGGCGTTGACCCAACTAACGAGATTGCAAAGCAGGTACAGGCAATGTAATCAAACAGTTTGATTGCACGCAATCTATAAAATAATTAGCCCAGTAAGTTTAATGAAACGTTCATTAGCTTACTGGGCTATTCTTTTTTATGTTTCTGTATCTAAGCGCGTTGCCGTTTTTTTAATTCACGCGCATCATCATTTGCCAGAAATATTTTTCTTGATTATTCAGAACAGGCTTACCTTCGTTCCTGCCATTATCCACAAGCCAGGTTGTTTCACCGTGCCCAGGTCGTAATATCCGTGGCACGTCATGTTGTCCGCCTTCACGAAAACCGTGCAATGTCGCATTTCATATTGCACCTTTCCGTCGAGTTTCGCGTAGGGATGGTAGCCGTTCATGCGTTGTTGCCAACGTAGTGACCACGATGCCGACAGATGTTTCACTATAGGGTGGGAGATTGTGGCCACGAACTTATGTCTGAGATATTCCAAGGCGTAGAGCGACTTGTATATCTCCTTGTCGGTCTTGTGAGTCTGGTTGATGTAGGCATAGCCCACGGTCATCAGCCAAGGCTCCTTTCCCTCAACCGCCAAGTCCGGGCACAACAGCCGTGACAGGTTGCATTTCGCCTCGATGTTCAGGCCCAAGTTGTCGAGCTTGCCAATGTTCATGGCTTGATACCTTTTCGCCTCCGCGGTTTCATACACCCAGTCAATCATGTCGCGTCCTTGACAGTAGAACACGCTTGCCAAGGCCTCAAAGCCAACCGCGCGATAGCGCACGCCACCCTTGAACGTGTTGTTGCGTTCCGGCCTCAGCGCGATGTCGCCTTTCTGAGCGGAGCTGTTGGTATATAAGTCGGTGAAAGTGGGCAACCGCATGGCCTTGTTCCAACTGGCGTAGACCTTCCAATGGTCGTCGGGCCTGAAGCTTATGTCCACGCCCGGATACAGGCGAAACTTGTCGTCGAGACCCGTGTTGCGGTTTGCCATCAATCCAGCCGACACGGTGAGTCCGCCTAATATGACGTCGTGTTCAAGAAAGAGGCTCGTGTTGGTGCGGTTCCCCATGTGGTCATACGACCTCGACGCATTGCCTATGGTTTTCCATTCAGCCTCGTCCAGAAGCTCACCGTATGCTGTAGACAGGATATGCTCCTTGCGTATATCGGCGCCTATCGCCGTCTTGCCAGCCGCCCAACTTGCCACCGCGCTCAGCGAGCCACCATACACGTCCATGCGATGATAGTTCTCACCGTTCGAGGCACCTGTCGCGCCTTTCGTCAGTTGGTAGTGGTCAATGTCGCGATGCGCGTAAATGTCCGGTTCTATGTCCAGCGACCTCACGAGTCCGCCACCGTTGGCCAATGGGTGCAGGGCCACGCTGACGGAGCCCATGTATCTGCGCGTCCACTCATACTGGTTGGGGAATCGGGCCGAATAGAACGTGTTGGCCCCATAATCCTTTGACGAGATTCCCGCCTGCCAGTTGACATCGGCAATCGCGGACGACAACTGTCCCTGGTAGAACCCATGACGGTTACGGAAGCCAGAGTTGACCGTTCCGCCATCGCTCTGGTTGTATCCAGCAGAAAGAGAGGAGAAAAGTTGAGAACTTGCCTGCGCTCCGCTTCCAGGTCTCAGCAAGCGGGCAGCCACCCTGGCGTCACCTCCGAAAGAGCCGAACGACCCGCCTTCAAGGGTCGCCTTGCCTTCCCATCCCCTCGTGCCTTGTGATGAAGGCCGCGGCGTGGTCACGATGTTTATTGCCCCGGAAAAAGCCGCGGAGCCGAATACGCGTGCCGCGGCGCCTTCCAGCACTTCGATGTGGTCGATGTCGTCGAGCGACACGGGGAAGTCGGCGGCGTTGTGCCCCGTCTGTGGCGATCCCAACGGCATGCCATTCAGCAGGATGGTGATTTGGTCGAACGTGCCGCCATTGATGGAGATGTCCGTCTGTACACCAAAGCCACCGCGCTGACGGACATCCACGCCCGTGGCTAATTTCAATACGTCGTTGATGGTCTGGGCTTCCGCGCGATGAATGTCGTCGCGCGAGATGACCTCAACGATTTTCGCCGACTGCCTTGCGGTCAGCGGAGCTCGCGATCCAGTCACTTGCACTTCGTCGAGCCGTTGCTCCCCGAAAGAGAGCGAGTCCGCACTCTCCTCTGCCGGCGTCGTGGCAATGCCGTCAGCCTTGGCGTAGGTCAGGGTGGGCACGGCAAGAACGCCTATCACTACCACCTTGCCCAATGCGGCAAAGAGGCTGTAGCCCTTGCGGTTGAAGTGCTTGAAAACGATCGCGTCGCGTTTGTTGAACGTTGTTGTTTTCATAAGCGGCTGCAAAGGTAAGGCTTTTCTTTCAAAGAACAGTAAGCCTGGAGCTAATAATGCAATGCCCGCGTGCAGATGCGTGTCAAGCCTGTCTTGCTTGCCGAGCCATCTTCACCCATTTGCGGTATCCAGCCACGGCTATCACCACATACGCGCCATAGAGCAAAGCCTTGAAAGGCAGGCCCTTGACGATATACAGGTAGCAGCTCACGGCGTCCACCACAATCCAGAAGAGCCATTGCTCGGCATATTTCCTGGCCAAGGTCAACAGGCCGACAAAACTCAGGGCGTTCGTGAAACCGTCGAGCACCGGCACGGTGCTGCCTGTGTAGTGGCTCAGCACGAACCACGTGCCCCCCCATGCCACTACAAAAAACAGGGTCATTGGCGTGTAGAGCCGCTTGGGCATGAAGGTCACGGGCATCGCCTCGCCTTCCTTCTGCTTGCGCTTCTTGGCGAATTTCCACACGGCCCAGCCATACACGGCCGCGAGGGTGTAGTAGACCGCCATGCCGGCGTCGCCATAGAGTCCGTGACTGTAATATAAGGCCACGTCGAGGGCCGGCATCACTATGCCCACGAGCCACAGCAATATGCTGGCGCGATATTCGAGAACGATGTAGATGAAGCCCAGGACGGTCGTGGTTATGTCGAGCCAGTGGTCTATAAGATATTGTGTCATTTTGCCTCGTATGTTTGATAAATGATGTATAGTCCGTCAGCGTCGATCTCAAACGTCGGCGCCACGGCTTCGTTGAGCGTGCCTTGCCAAAGGGTGTCGTAAGGGTAAGCGTCCCATTTCAGCCCCTTCGAGCTGAGCTTGTGGCAGCCGAAGCTGAGGATGCTGACCTGTTGGCCCGGAAACGCCTTGAACACGTGGTTGCCCTCATGGGCGGAGAACCATCCGTAGTCGGTGGCCATTATCGGCTCCACGCCCAGTTTGCGGCGGTAGGTCGCCATGAGCGCGATGTTGGCAATTGTGTGGTCTTCCCTTAGCCCCGTGGCTCCGAGGTAGACAATCTGCTTGCGCCCTTGGGCCAGCACGAACCGCGTGGCCTTGGTCAGGTCGTTGTATTCCTGCTCGTCCACCCTGTGGAAAATGCCGGAAAGTGCCTGTTGCCCGGACAGCGGCATCGAGTCGCCGTCGCCCACTATCGCGTCGGGTTTCAGGCCGTGCTCAATGGCGGTGAGCCCGGCGCGGTCGCAACAGCACAGATAGCCGTGCCCGTTCAGGATTTCCAATGGAATGTCGTTGGTCGGGTATGAGCCGTTGGCGAGGATGACCGTGGGATGGTCGGGCCAGAAAGGTTCATGGTTCATCATATCCTTCATGAATGTTGTTAGCTAAGAGGTCTACATGTTTCTCGTGGGTCTGACGATAAAATGTTTGCCGAGGTTTCTTGGAGCACGTGTCTCAAGTGGTTGCGGGCTGTCACAGGTGTCTTTTTTTCTCCCCCGCGACAGCCCGCCGTCACCATTGTTTACCGTCCTGCGACGGACGATGTATATATATGTCCGCTATTAGAAGTTCAAGCTCAGGTGCGCCATCCAGTTGAATGGAGCCGAGGGCGCGAAGCCGGCCTCGTAGAGGTCGTCGGAGCAGTAAGCCTCCACGCCATTGGCCGTCTTGCGGAAGCTTGGCGCCGCCCAGCCGTTGTTGTCAAACTTGCTGTCGAAGATGTTGTAGAGCGTCACGCCGACGGTGACGTCTTTCAGGCCCAGTTTCGGGAGCTTGAAGTTGTAGGCAAGGTTGAGGTTGGTGGTGAAATGCGCCTTCAGCGTCATGTCCACAGCCTGGTCAAACTTGTCGTCGGCCGTGTAGTTGTTGTAAGCCTTGAAGTCGGTGTTGGTCAGGTATTGCCTGCCTATGTACTGGCTCTGCACGCTTGCCATGAATCCCTTGTAGTTGAACGTGAACACGTTGTTGAAAACCACGTCGGGCGAGAAGGCGGTGTGCGTGTTGCCAAGGTTATAGCTTGAGTCGTCGTCGAGGGTCACGGTCCAGTCCTTGCAGATGTTGCGCGAGAGCGTGGCGTTGAGATCCCAGCGGAACCAGCTGACGGGTTTCCACGCGCCTTCCAGTTCCACGCCCTCACGATAAGAGCGGCCGCTGTTCTCGTTGCTGGCCTTCATCTCTCCTATGTCGTTGAGCTCGCCCGTGAGCACATACTGGTGGTTGTAGTACATGTAATAGAAGTTGGCTCCTGCCGTGAACTTCGGGCTCTCGTAGCGGTAGCCGAACTCCACGTCCTGCAGCTTCTCTGCCTTGAGGTGTTGCACCTCGTTGTCCTGGTAGTCGTTGCGCGTCGGCTCCTTGTGGCTTATGGCGTAGCTCGCGTAGAGGCGGTTGTGCTTGTCAATCTGGTAGTTGATTCCGAACTTCGGGTTGAAGAAGTCGAAGTCGTCGTGTGCCCAATAGCCCTTCGTGCGATCCTCGTCGATGTAATAGTCGCGTGGGTCCTGCATGCGGTAGCCCACGTGGCGGTATTGCAGGTCTATGTACGCGTTCAGGCCCGGGAGGAACGTCCACGACTCCTTGGCGTAGACGTTGAAGTCAGACTTCCACGCCCTGTTGCGGTAATACTCATATCCGGGATAGAAGCCGTTGGCCTTGTCCTTCGTCCACAGCACCTCGCCCCAGTGGTCGCCGACGTATTTGTTCCATCCGCCGCCGAGCGTAGCCTTGTAGTTGGCCTTGTTGTCGTAGTTGATGCTGGCCACGATGCCGTAGAGGTCGTTCTCCATTATCTTCTTTCGCGTCAGGTCGCTTTTCAGCTTCGTGTCGGAGAGTCCGTATTCGCGGTAGTCCTTGTTGGCCTTGTACTCGTTGTAATATCCGTAGCCGTAGGTATAGTGCAGCGTGACGTTCGACGACCAGTTTTGTCCGTAGAGCTGGCTCCAGATGGCCTGGTAGTTCATCTGGTGATAGTTGTCGGTCTGGTCCCGGTAGTAGTGCACGTTGCCCTTGTCGTCGTAGTATTCGCCACACGAGTTGTAGCGTCGTCCGTATAGGCTCTGCTCATATTTCGACGCGTAGTTCCACGCGTGGTAGGTCTGCTCCGTTCCGTTCCATGTCACCAGTTTCACCATGGTGTTGTCAGAGAAGTAGCCGCCTTGCAGCAAGTAGGAGTTGAGCTTTGTCGACGCGCGGTCGAGGTAACCCTTGCTGCCTATGTTCGACAGTCGTCCCTGCAGTCCCCAGTGGTTGCTGAGCAGTCCCGTGCCGAAGCGCAGGGTCTCCTTGTGGCTGTAATAGCTGCCGCCGCTGAGGTCGAGGCCGACATACGGCTTCACGCCTATGTTCTCAGTCTGCATGTTGAGCGTGGCACCGAAGGCACCGGCTCCATTTGTCGACGTTCCGGCGCCGCGCTGCAGCTGCATGCTCTGCAATGATGAGGCGAAGTCGCTCATGTTGACAAAGAAGACCTGCGAGCTCTCGGCGTCGTTCATGGGCACGCCGTTGGCGGTGATGTTCACGCGCGACGGGTCAATGCCACGCACGCGAATCGTCGTGTATCCGATGCCGTTGCCCGCGTCGGAGGTGGTGGTCACCGATGGTGTCATCGAGAGGATATATGGAATATCCAGACCGTAGTTGAGATTGTTGATTTGCGATTTCTTGAGTGTCGCGAATGCCATTGGAGTGGTCTTCGTGGCTCTTGTCGACGTCACCTGCACACCTTGCAGCGTGTACGTGCTGAGCGTGTCGATTTTTTCCGGACTGGCCGCAGTCGCTGCGATAGCCGAAAACGACAGGCTCATCATGAAAACAGATCTTTTCATTGATACCTTTTGTTTTAATAATAAAAATAACATAAGGGATTATCCTCTACCTACGCCGGCATTACCCGGATCAGGTTCATGGGTATGATCTCAGCCGCGGCAACAACCGCAGCACCCCTTAGAAAGCAACTTTTGCTTTCCGGCTGCAAAGGTATAAAAGAAAAATGAAACAGAAATAAAATATCGTGAAAATATCTGCCGGTCCGCAATCATCCCTAACCGCCCATGCAAAGCGGTTGAAAGACGGTATGGCGTAATCGGCGAAGCCGACATCTTCATAATCTTTCAAATCCATGTGAATAAAAAAACGCCCACACGAATCAGCATGGAACCGTTTTTTTTAATTGATAAAGGCGAAATTATTTGGTGGTGTCAAGATAAAGTCGTAACTTTCCTCAATCTTATAACAGACCACACGACATGAAATATCCTATAGGCATACAGAGTTTCGACAGAATCGTAGAAGGTGGTTATGTTTATCTCGACAAGACTGATCTTGTCTATGACTTGGTACACGACGGAAACATTTATTTTCTGAGTCGTCCTCGGCGATTCGGCAAGTCGTTGCTCGTGTCTACCTTGAAGTGCTATTTCGAGGGCAGAAAGGAGCTGTTCAAGGGGTTGAAAATCGACAAGATGGAAAAGGAATGGAAGCGGTATCCCGTGTTCCATCTCGATTTCAACGGCAACAACTTTACCAATCCGGGCGAGTTGGAGCTTCGCTTGGAAAATTTTGTGGCCACTCAGGAGCTGGCGTATGGCAAGAGCCCGTTGGCTGATACCTTGGGAAACCGTTTCGCCTATGTGCTGAAAAAAGCCCACGAGAAGACCGGGCTCCGTGCCGTCGTGCTGATAGACGAATACGACAAGCCGTTGCTGGACGTGCTCGATACTCGGCTGAAGACTGTCGTCGGCAGTGAGGAGCGACTGCTGGAGGATTGGCATCGTGAGATAATGAAAGGGTTTTACAGCGTCTTCAAGGCAGCCGACGATGACTTGCAATTCGTGTTGTTGACCGGTGTCACCAAGATCTCCCAAGTGAGCGTCTTCAGCGGGTTCAACCAGCCCGACGACATCAGCATGGACGAACGCTACGAGGCCCTTTGCGGCATCACCGAGGATGAGCTGTATTCCACCTTCGACGAGCAAATCAAGGCGATGGCCGTGAGATACAAGACGACGGAGGAGGGGATGAAGCAGAAGCTGAAGCGTAAGTTCGACGGCTACCACTTCAGCCCCAATATGCTCGACATCTACAATCCTTTCAGCTTACTGAATGCCTTGAGCAAGAAGAGGTTGGATGATTTCTGGTTCCGCACCGGCACGCCGACATATCTGATTCGCCTGCTGATGCATTTCGATGAGAACATCAACGAACTCGTAAGCAAATACTATCCTATAAGCAGTTTTATCGACTACAAGGCCGACAAGGAGGCCCCTTTGCCAATGATTTACCAGAGTGGCTATCTCACCATCAAGGATTGGGAGATGAATACCAATTCTTATCTTTTGGATTTCCCGAACGATGAGGTGAAAAATGGTTTCTTGACCATGTTGGCGACAAGTTATCTGAAACCTTCCCAATCTACGGATGCTTGGGTCATTCAGGTCGTTAAAGTGCTGGAGCAAGGCGACTGCAAGCAGTTGGAGAACCTCTTGACTTCCTTCTTCGCCAGCATTCCTTATACCCAACGTCGCAAGGACAGTGAGCGAGAGAAGGAGCGTTACTTCCAATACACCTTCTATCTCGTGTTGCGGATGATTAGCTGCTTCACGGTTTTCGTCGAGAAGGAGCAGAGCGAGGGCAGGGTGGATTGCGTGGTGGAAACCACGAACTATGTATATGTCTTCGAGTTCAAGCGAGATGGCTCGGCCCTTGACGCCCTCGACCAAATAGAGAGGATGGGATATGCGAGGGAATATGCGGCTGACGGCAGAACAATTTTCCAGATAGGTTGCAACTTCTCGTCGAAGACCGGGACGATAGACGGATGGGACGTGAAGTGATTATCTCACCTTGAAAACATTTTGAAGACATCGCCCCAATCTTGAAGCTTATTCGGGATTGGGGCGAGGTTTCTCGTGTTTTTTGTGTAATTTTGCAAGCCTAATCCACTTTTTCATTCACAAGAACACAACAACTTATGTACAGGTACATAGAAGCAAACTACAAGCTTTTCGTAAACAACGGCGACGGTCTGCAACTGGTTGAGAAAACCACGCAGGGCAACCCGTTGAAGTTCTACACGGGCCTTGGCATGGCTCTCGACGCTTTCGAGGAAAACATCGCGAAGTATGGCGACGGCGAAAACTTCGAGTTCACCATCGGCAAGGACCATGCCTATGGCGACAGGCGCGACAACATGGTCTTCGACATTGCCAAGGATCATTTCATGAAAGACGGCGTGTTCGACTCCGCCAACGTGCACGAAGACGCCATCATACCACTGCTCGACGAGAATGGCAACCGTTTCGTAGGTCGCGTGGTGAGCGTGGGCGATGAGAGCGTGAGGGTTGACCTCAACCATCCCTTGGCCGGCATGGACATCACGTTCAGCGGCAAGGTTCTCGTGAACCGTGAGGCCACGGAGGAAGAAATAGAGAAGCTGAAGCAGGCTCACCACTCTCATCATTGCTGCGGTGGCCACTGCCACCACGACGGTGATAGTGAGCACGAATGCCACTGCCACCACGACGGTGATAGTGAGCACGAATGCCACTGCCATCACAACGGTGATAGTGAGCACGAATGCCACTGCCATCACGACGGTGATAGTGAGCACGAATGCCACTGCCATCACGACGGCGAGGGAGAGCACGAATGCTGCTGCGGCCACGACTAACCAGCGCTTTGCAGGGGCCGGTCTTGTGCCGGCCAACAACCTGTGGCCCACTTCTTTCGGTGCGTCGGCTCATGACATCCGACCCACAAAAACAATTACATTTCGTTTTCGAAAGAATTGGTGCCTTCTTTTGGCCATTACGGCTACCAAGGCATACAGTCCTATATATAAGCCGATGACAAATAAGAAACCAAATACTAACAAGGCGATTATCCATCCTGCCTTATAATAATATGCATCTCCATCGGTGACCTCAGGGGTATTGTATCCTGTGAGTTCGAACTTGATTTTGAACTTGTGGGCGTAGTCAGGCACGTTCTCTGAGAGATAATATGAATATTCTCTGGTGAATTCATAAGCGGTAATGTTCACCTTTTTTGTCATTCCCGGTGCAATCTCAACTTCAGAGGAATAATCCTCATAATCGAGAGGGTTCCCATTCATGTCAAGATATGTGATGCGAAAGGTGACATTGTGGATGTCCTCATTGGTATAAAAAAAGAGGGCTTTACTGAATGTAAAACCCTCTCTTTTGCATCTTGTTGTGACTCCGCTGGGATTCAAACCCGGAACCTTCTGATCCGTAGTCAGATGCTCTATTCAGTTGAGCTACGGAGCCAAACCATTAAGATTTAATTGCTTTGAAAATTAGTGACTCCGCTGGGATTCAAACCCGGAACCTTCTGATCCGTAGTCAGATGCTCTATTCAGTTGAGCTACGGAGCCATATTTCTTTAAGCGAGTGCAAAGGTAGCGCGAAAAATCGGAACTGCCAAACGATTCCGGCTTTTTTTTACGAAAAGTGGCAAATTTCTTCAGCATGCTTCCTATTATCGCATATTTCCTTTGTTTTTATGCGAAAACGTGGTGCTGGGGTCGTTATCGTTCCTGCTTCTTTTCCATTTTGATGAGCAGCAGACCGATGCCGACCCACGCCAGTTCCCTGAGCCTGACGATGAGCGCCACGAAGATGCCCGCCGACGCTGGCAGGCCGAGCGAAGCCGACGACATGAGGAATCCGCCCTCGCGACCACCAAGTTGCAACGGTATGAAAAACAGCAGGTTGGCGAAAAGCGACGTGAAGGCGAGGATGAGGATGCAATCGAGATAGCTTGGCGACGGCATGAGCACCAAGAGCACGAAATAGATTTCCAGTGCCGATGCCACGCGGCAGGCAAGCTCAAGCAGTACCGATGTCACGAAGAATACCTTGTTTTGTCGGTGAAGCGCGGCGATCTGGCTGTCAATGGTGTCGAGTTGTTGTCTGTGCTTCTCCACGAAAGGCCGTGCCCAACGCCTCACGATTGGCACGAAGCGCAAGAAAGCCATCAGCCGGTTGGCCATTCCCTTGCGGTAGCCCGACACGAAAAACATGATGCCGAGCACGCAAAACGCTCCCGTGGCGGCGGCGAGAGGCCAAAGGGCCATGCCCACGTGATGGATGGCGAAAAGCAGGACGAGGGAAAGCAGCCAAAACCAGAAATGACTGAAGATATGGGTCATGACATAGAGAATGACCGACGACGAGGCGCGCTCCACGCCTATCTTCGGCGTTAGCGCCATTATGCGGTAGGGCTCACCACCCATCAGTCCGCCAGGCGTGGCGTAGTTGAGGGCGAATCCCGACACCGTTATCTTGTAAAGCCAAGCAAAAGGCACTGGTCGCTTGGCGTTTGTCTTTTTAAGGCCGTTGGCTTTGCCTTCCTGAAGGCCAGGTGTGCTTTCTTTGGTAAGGTTAGTGGCGTTATCCGGACGCTGGCATACGCCCTTGATGATGAGATACCAAGACGCGGTGTTGAGCACATAGAGAACGGCCCACAGCAGCATGACGGCAACAAACCAATAGCCGGCATGCTTCAGTCCTTGCCACACCTGTGCAAAGTCGAGCTGCGTGACCATCACGGCGAGCACGGCGACACCGAAAACGAAAAAGGCGTTTTGGTATTTCTTTTTCATATTGCCTTATAATAACAGAGCGACTGTCATCCAGCCTTGCAGGTGACGGTCTTGTGCCGTTCCTACAAATAATGTTTGACCGATGATTATCAATGGTTGGGACATTTTTTAGGGCCGGCATAAAACCGACCCTGAATTAGCACCGTTAGAGCCATCGCAACCACCGTCAGGCGTCGGTCCCGTTGTTTCCGCCGTTAGGCATTGGCGCCGTTGGCCCCCGCGTTTCCGCCCTTCTCGCCATCCTTGTGGAAAGAATGCTTCTTCGGTATGGCGAAACGCGCCTTCTCGCTATCGTCCTTGCGCTCCTTGTAAATCTTCGGAAGCGGGTTGGCGTAAGGCTCGTCGAAGTCGTGGCGCGCCCTGAACGCGTCGATGGCGAGATAAATGGCGTTTCTCATTGCCGTGGCGTCGGCCTTGCCCATTCCGGCGATGTTGTAACATGGCGACAAGTCGGGCGACGTGCTGATGATAGGCAGTCCGGCAAGATAGTGCACGTTGCCGTCAGGACACAGGGCCTTCATCGGCGCGAGACCCTGGTCCCAATACATCGACACCACGGCGTCGAAGGCCATGAAGCCGCCGTCGCCAAAGAACTTATCGCTTTGGTATGGGCCGAAGACGCAAACGCCGGCGTCAGACAACTTCTGTATGGCAGGTATCACCATCTCCTGTTCCTCTTTCCCGGGGTGCGCGTCGGTGTCGTTGGGGTTGAGTGCCAGCACCGCTATGCGTGGGTTCTCTATCGAGAAGTCGCGGCGCAACGTGGCGTAGAGTTGTGCCACGGTGTTGATTATTCCCTCCTCGCTGATGGCCGCGGGCACGTCGCGCAAGGCAATGTCGCCGGTCAGCGACGCCAGCCTCATGTTCTCGCCCATGAGCACGTCGAGCCCCTTCTTCTCGCTCGCGAGGCAAATCTCGATGAAGCGCTCGTTGCAAGGGAAGTCGTAGCCGTCGACGTGCATGTTGTCTTTTTCCACGGGTGCCATCACGAGCACGTCGAAGAGCCCGTCCTTGAAGTCGGTTATGGCGCGGTCTATGCTTTTTATGGCGGCGCGGCTCGCGTCTTGCGATGGCATGCCGAGGTCCACCTTCACATCGTCGTCGTAGGCGGTGAGCAGGTTGAGCCTGCCATCCTTGGCTTCCGAGGCGTCGGAGATGATGCTGAACGTGTTGCCGTCGAGGCCGAGGGCGTCGCAATGGTAAGACGCCACCTTGGGCGAGCCATAGATTATTGGCGTGCACAGGTCGAACATGGCCGGTGTCTTGAACGCCTTGAAGATAAGCTCATATCCAATGCCGTTTGTGTCACCGTTGGTCAGTGCCACGCGTATTTTTCTCTTGTCCATATTTCGTTATAGTGTTTATTGTTTTTTTCTCAGTTGTGTCTGTTTGCTTTCCGCGTTTTCGAAGTCTCGCTACGCGATGCCTTGTCCTGCGATGTCTCGCCTCGCGGAGACCTGTTGCGCAGCGTCGCGCTTATCGAACGCAGCACGGCCTCCATCTGTCTCATGGCGTCGCGTTTGCCCTTGCCTGGGGCGAAGACGAAGCCCTCCACCACGATGTCGTGATTGTCGTCTTTCTCCGTCGTCCGCACGCGTCGGCAGATGAAAGGCCCGCCCATGTTGTCGCCGGTCATCTCCCACAAGCCGCGCATCACCGTGCCGTCGGGGTTTGCGGCCACGGTCCTTGCCACGGTGGCCATGTGCATCCTGTCGGTCTCGCCCTTGATGTTTCTCGCCAACGCGCTGTCGCGCTGTGCCACGGGGGCGCCGTGGCGCGGGGCCTTGTAGACCACGATATTGCTCATCACGCTTGGCGAATTGTTGCTCAGCCACACGAAGTCGCGGTCCTTTCGGCTCGACACCATGTCGAGCGGAACCCACATCCTCACGTGGAACATGCTGTCCACGAGTCGCTCGGCCTTGGCGTTGCGATGGTCGCGGAGCATGGCGAGCGACTTTCTCATCTCCGCGGTGTTGAGCAGTCGCAGCAGCGTGGGCGCTACCCTGCCTATGCTGTCGCTTATCATCCTCATGCTTGGCGCCGTGACGGTGACCACCGTCTGCGGTTCCGCCCACACGTCGCGGTCGTATCTTATCCTGACGGTGGCATATAGCTTCGGCGATGTCCTCACCACGACAATCTCGCGCGTCGTCCTCAGCGTGGAGCCAAAGTCGGCGGAGTCTATCGACGATACGTCGAACTGCGGCTCGCCCTGTGGCAATCCGGGCATGTCGGCCTGCAACGCGCTTTTCACGATGTCGGCGCTGTCGCCCATGAGCAGCGCCTCGTAGAGCTTGCCGCCCGATGGCGGAAGCAAGCCGCGCCGCTCGTCGCACGAGCAAAACAACGCCATGAAGGATACTGCGAAGAGAAAGGCTTTGCTCATGATGTAGCCCTCCAAGCGTTTATTCAGCCTGTTGGCGTTTCGTGCTCAGCAAGCCGCACGCCGCCTCTATGTCCTGGCCACGGCTCGCCCTGATGGTGCAATAGAAGCCGTGGGCGGTGAGATAGTCGCGGAAGGTCTCCATGCGCTCCGGGCTCGCGCCGTGCAGAGGCACGTTGGGAATCTGATGGAAGCGTATCAGGTTGACATGGCAGTCGAGCCCCTTCAGCAACCGGCAAATCTCGCGGGCGTGGGTTTGGCTGTCGTTGAGGCCGCCAAACACGATATACTCGAACGTGAGGCGACGCTGGTGCGAGAAGTCGTAGTCGCGCAATAGGTCGACCACGTCTTTTATGGCCATGCCCTTCTCTGCCGGCATCAACTTCTCTCGCTGCTCGTGTATGGGCGAGTGGAGGCTTATCGCCACCTGGCAGTCGCTCTCGTTGAGAAACCTTTGCAGCTTGTCTTTCAGTCCCACCGAGCTCACGGTGATGCGTTTCGGGCTCCAGGCCCAGCCGTAGGGCGCGGTGAGTATTTGCGTGGAGCGCAACACGTTGTCGAGGTTGTCCATCGGCTCGCCTTGCCCCATGTATACGATGTTGGTCAGGCTGTCGGCCTCTGGTATGCTGTAAGCCTGGTTCAGGATGTCGGCCACGGTGAGATAGCCGTGGAATCCCTGCTTGCCCGTCTGGCAGAACAGGCAGTTCATCTTGCAGCCCACCTCGCACGACACGCACAGCGTGGCGTGGCCGCCCTCCTCGGGTATGTAGACCGTCTCCACGAAGCGCTTGCGCGACGTGTCGCCGTCGGTGGTCCTCACGGGGAACAGGTATTTCACGGTGCCGTCTTTCGAGTGTCGCGATTCTATCGGGGCCATGCAGCCTATCTCGTAGCTCTCCGCCAACTTGGCGCGGTTGCCTTTGGAGATGTTGGTCATCTCGTCGATGCTCTTGACGCGGCGCTCGTAGATCCATTTGGCAATCTGCGATCCCGTGAAGGCGGGCATGCCAAGTTGCCTTGCCACGTCCTTCAGCTCGTCAAGGGTGAGACCTAATAATGTTTTCTTTTCCATATACCTGCAAAGTTACGAAAGTTTATTGAAATTTTGTGACGATAACTAATATAAAAACTCTACCTTTGCATAAATAAGAAATCCCTGCGACCATGATAAAAAAATATGAAGGCACGCCCTTGGTGAGCGTCGGCATAGTAGGCGCCGAGAGCATAACGTTCACGCTCAACGGTTATGGCGAAGACGGTTCCTCCCGCACCGCCACCATTCACAACGGACTCATCCAGTACGACGGCAAGGCCCATACGCGGCTCTGCTTCAAACCGCAGTCTCCCGACGACAGCTTCTCGCTGATGGATGTCGTCATTGGTGTCAACTTCCATTGGCAGCGGCTTGAGACCCAGACCTTCCGCGGCTCGCTCCGCCTCTTGGCCGACGGCGGCAAGATATGGGCCATCAACGACCTGCCCGTGGAGGATTATCTCGAGAGCGTCATCTCGAGCGAGATGAGCGCGCAGTCGAGCCTGCCGCTGCTCATGGCCCACGCCGTCATCTCGCGCTCGTGGCTGATGAGCCAGATAGACGGCAACACCGCGCCCAACACGCAAGCCTCTCATGGCGACGCGTTCATTCGCTGGTACGACCACACCGACCACACCCTCTTCGACGTGTGCGCCGACGACCACTGCCAGCGCTATCAAGGCATCACCAAGGAGACGAGCCCCAACGTGGCCGAGGCCATCAGGCGCACGCGTGGCGAACTGCTGACCTATGGCGACGAGATTTGCGACGCGAGGTTCTCGAAGTGCTGCGGAGGCGCGATGGAGGAGTTTCAATATTGCTGGGACGACACGCCGAAGCCGTATCTCAAGGGCATTGGCGACACGCCCGAGGAGACCATCCCCGACCTCACAGTGGAGGAGAACGCCCGCCAATGGATACTCAGCAGCCCTAAGAGCTTCTGCAACACCACCGACAAGCGCATACTGAGCCAAGTGCTCAACGACTACGACCAAGAAACGACCGACTTCTATCGTTGGCGCGTCAGCTACACGCAGGAGGAGCTGTCGAAGCTCGTGGAGAAGAAGCTCGGCGAGGGCCTTGGCACCATCACCGACATGCGGCCGCTGAAGCGCGGCACGAGCGGCAGGATATGCGAGCTGCGGATTACGGGCACCAAGAAGACCATCGTCGTGGGCAAGGAGCTGGAGATACGCCGTGCCCTGAGCGAGAGCCACCTTTACAGTTCCGCGTTCGTCGTGGAGAAGCAGGGCGACACCTTCACGCTCATTGGCGCCGGATGGGGCCATGGCGTCGGGCTATGCCAGATAGGCGCCGCCGTGATGGGCGACAAGGGCTATGCCTACGACGAGATACTGAGACATTATTACCCTGGGGCTGAGATAGAAAAGGCATGGTAGAGACACTTGACGATAACAAGCAACACGCCGGCGCCCCTGCCGGCGGACCATGGCACAAGCCTTGGGCCTGGGTGCCCTCGCTCGCTTTTGCCGACGGATTGCCCTTGGTGGCCGTGATGGCGGTGTCGCTCATCTTCTATAAGCAGATGGGACTGTCCAACGCCGCCATCACGTTCTACACCTCGTGGATGTACCTCCCCTGGATTCTCAAGCCCGTCTGGAGTCCCTTCATCGACCTTGTGAAGACCAAGCGGTGGTGGATCCTCGCCACGCAGCTCTTGCTGGGCGCGGCCTTTGGCGGCGTGGCTTTCACCATACCCACGGCCCATTGGCTGCAGTGCACGCTGTTCTTCTTCTGGGTGGCCGCCTTCACTGGCGCGTCCCACTGCGTGGCCGCCGACGGCTTCTACCTGCTCGCCCTCGACGAGCGTCAGCAGGCTTGGTACATGGGCATACGGCAGGTGGGCGACCGCCTCGCCACGATAATAGGCCAAGGCGTGCTGGTGATGGTGGCCGGCAACCTGCAGGTCATCTTCCGCGGCTCCATCAGTTATTCGTGGAGCCTCACGTTCTACGGCTTGGCGGGCATCTTCATCTTGTTGTGGCTATGGCACTCCTACGCCTTGCCCCACGCTCGCGACGACAGCAGCCGTCCAATCGTGAGCGCCAGTTCCATATTGAGCGGCTGCGCCCTCACGTTCCGCACGTTCATGCGCAAGCCCGACATCGTGCTGGCCTTGTGCTTCATCGTGCTTTTCCGCTTGCCCGAGGCCTTGCTCTCCAAGGTGAGCCCCCTGTTCCTGATAGACGCGCCCCACAATGGCGGCCTCGGACTCGCGCCGCAGGAATACGGTCTCGTGCAGGGCACCGTGGGAATGATAGGCATGATATTGGGCTCCATCGCCGGAGGCATAGCCGTGAGCCACCAAGGGCTGAGGCGATGGCTCTATCCCATGGCGGCGGCTTATTCGCTGCCTCCGATCATCTATATCATCTTGGCCTACACCATGCCCGAGAGCCTTGCCGTGGTAGCGGTGGCGGTGTTCACCGAGCAGGCTGGCGTGGGGTTCGGCATCACGGCCTACATGATGTTCCTCATATATTATAACCGTGGCGAGTTTCGCACGTCCCACTATGCCATGGCATCGGCCACGATGACGCTGGCGCTCATGCTGCCGGGTCTCGTGGCCGGTGGAATGGAGGAGGCCCTCGGCTACAGCCGGTTCTTCGTGCTCACGCTCCTCGCCATGGCGGTGACGTGGGCGGTGGTGGCAAGGGTGAGAAGCAAGATGGGCTTCTCGCTCGACAACGATACTGATTAGGCACGGCGGTCAAGACATTGGAAAGGATTTTAGGAAAATGAAGAATTGGCTTATGACAATGGCGCTCTGCGTGGCTCTCGCCCACGCCGGGGCGCAAACGGTCGACAACCGCGCGGTGGGATACAGCGTGCGCTATGAGAAGCAGCATCTCTTCTTGCAGAAAGACTCCGGGCTGAACGTGGTCGACTACGACATCGAGTGGCCTGAGGTGGTGGGCTACAGCCACGTGCCCCGCTTGCAACGCTATATCAGCGAGAGCATTGCCGGCGAGCCCACGTTGGGCTTCGACTCACTTGCCACGAGCTTGCGCCAACGCTATGGCACGCCCGTGAGCCGGATGTTCAGCGAGATTCCCGACGACCGCCGCTTCTGTTATGTCACGGCTTCGGCGCGCGTCGTCGGCTACGAGCCTAACCACTGGATTGCCTACCACGTCAGTTTGAAGGTCGAGCCGGGCAAGAGGTCTGCGTTCAAGGCCGAGGCCTTCGACCGTGTAGTGGTCTGCGACCTCACCGACGGGAAGCTGTATCAAGCCAGCAACCTCGCCAGTTCCAGCATAATGAACCGCAATGAGCCGCAAGATTTCTACGACTTGCTCTTTCAGCCTCTCGACGACAACTTCTTCAACGCCATGACCTCTTATGAGATTGACGGCGTGTGGGTGGCGCGAGGCCAGCTGTGCTTCCTGATAAAGGCCAACGCTCCGGACGCGAGCCAAACCTATACGGCCTCCATGCCTCTCAGTGCTTACGCCTATGCGCTCTCCAGGCAGGGCAAACGGCTGTTTACCAAAAAGGCAGAGACGCTGAGCCCGCAAATGGTGGCGCAGCAAAACGTGATGGATGGCGACTCTATATATAGTAATGTGGAGAAGCATCCCGAGATGAAAGGCGGAAGCGATGCCCTGAAGCAATATCTCAGCCACGTGGGCCAGCCTGCCGTGCGCTTGTCGGGCCCCGTGAGGGTCTACACGAGTTTCGTGGTCGGCAAGGACGGCAAGGTCAGCGACGTGTGCGTGTTGCGGCCCGTGGACCCCGTTGTCGACCGCCATGCCGCCCAGACGGTAAAGGGCATGCCCAGCTTCACGCCGGGCCAGCACGATGGCAAGAACGTCCTGGTGAGAATGTATATGCCCATAACCTACCGGCCATGATGGCTTTTGTGCAATTAAAAAACCTCATACAGGATTGCTACGACACACTGCATACCGAGAGTCGTGAAGCCGTGGCTAATGACGTGGTTGAGGCTCTGAGAAATTGGGAGGGGAAAGCATGATGGAAAAGCAAACTTTATATCATGGCTCAAATGTCGTGGTCGAGCAATGATCAAGCATCCAAATGGGGTTAAGCGCCGTTAACAAAATTTGGGGAAATTTTTATTGGATTGTATTCACATTTTTCCTTACTTTGCAAAAAATCAAAAATTAAATACGTGAAACACTTATTATTTTTATTGATTTCCTTGGTAGCGTTTTCTATCCAAGTTGATGCTAACAATTTGCTATCACGTTCGCAAGCATGGACCATACTACAAGACTCTCTAAAACTCAATGAAAAAGGATACTCATTTGTATGTGATACAGTCCTTACTTCGAAGTTAACTCTTAAAAAATAATTAGACTTATGAAAAATGTTTTGTTCGCATTGCTATTATTATCATGTTTTTCGGGATGCGGAAGTACGGAAGACGTGTCATCCATCGGATTAAGGAGTTTTTCAAACTCGGGTTGCAAGACGGAAATCGAGACAAGAGCCGCGAATGCTTCGATAGCCGACGAGGAGGCAATAGAATATTATGCATCAAGCAATGGAAAGCTCGTGGTTAAGCACACCAATGCCATATTCGGTTGCGAGTCGAAGGTCTCGGCAGAGGCACACATGGAAAAAGACAACAAGACCATCGTGGTAAACGAGACGGCGACAAATGAAATAGCCAACTGCATTTGCCCATACGACTTGACGATGGAAGTTGGCGAACTCGTGGATAACAACGTTTACACCATAAAGATAGTGCATCAAGGCACGACGCTGCTTGAAGAGAACGTCACTTACACCAAGGACTTGCAGGGAAAGAAAACCATAAGACAAGCCATGCGATACGATGAATAGGCAAATTGCTCGATGCCAACAATGAATGTCAATCTTTGATCTTCAATCCAATGGTTGGTACGTTCTTGTAATGCAGTGCCCTTGTTTTATGCGACCCTTAATAATGTCCCAACCATTGAAATGTAACTTGAGGAAGTTATTGGTCGAACATTCTTTGTGGGCCGGCATAAAACAGCCCCCTGCAAGTAAGCCAAGCAAACGGGTGGAAAATAGTTTACAAATGGTCGTCTGAGAATCGATTTTTTTCAACCAAGCTATCGCTTGGCTGGAAATGACGCGATTATGGGCGATTTTGGTAAACGGTTGATTATTAATGAGTTGTATATTTTGCGGTTTTTAGGCATTGCCTTTTTGCTGATTTTGCGTCGCCGTTACAGTGCAATCGCATCGCCGTTACGGTGTAATCGCGTCGCCGTTACAGTGTAATCGCGTTGCCGTTACGGTGTAATCGCGATGCGATTACACCGTAACGGCAACAGTTTTGTAGCAAAAAGCCGCAAACGGTGCTACCGAGGGGCACCTCCAAGCCATTTTTTCGCTCTGGATGCACCGGTTGTCAAGTGTTAAATTTTGGCAATAATATTTTACATTTTCATGTTTGTGCATGGTGCCGTTCGTGCCGTTGCACGTTTGGTCGTGATGCCCGCCGTTGCACGTTTGGTCGTGATGCCCGCCGATACAATGCGGCGAATCAAGAAAACGACGAAATGTAATAGTTTGTTACTATTAACCAATGCCGAAGCCTAAAAGGTTTCCTGTATGGCCTAAAAACAATGCTAAAAACCAAGAAAAGACAACAAGAAGTAACAAATTGAAACTTAAACAAGTTGATATATGTCAATGTGAGTAAAAGTAATTAATGTTTACATATACCATCGCTTTCACTACGAGAACATGACGTGGGACAGCAATCAAAATATCCTGGCGGGCTTGCAATATCTGACATATAGTAACCTTTAACAAGTGTTTCTAAGTATTTACGAATATATTGACATTGCAAAGTGTAAGTAAACTTGCCGTTCTAAATGTTTTTTAACGGAAAACCGCACGGATAAATTTCAGTTTTCTTGAAGCGAAAAATAATTATAAAATAACGTTAAGAGAAAGAACAACCTACATGAAAAATGTATATCTTTGCAACAGAAAACAAAAAAGACCAACAAACTGAAAGGAGTTGCCTTATGAAAAAGATTATCTTGATGTCAGCCATGTTGCTGACGACAGTATTGAGTTTTGGACACTCACGTATTAGCGAGAACGCCAAAGTGGTGAGCGACACCATCTATTACGCGGCAAACAACCAAAGCGTGAAGAGCGCGCAAGAGGCCGCCTACTATCGCATCTTGAAGAAGCAAGGTAGCGGTCTGCAGAAAGAGGATGTCTTCCAAGACTATTACATGAACGGTAACCTGCGCGCCGAAGGCGGTTACAGCTTCGTTGACCTGAGCAACGACAAGAACACGGTGCTCAACGGAGAGGTGACGACCTACTACCAGAACGGCAAGGAAAAGCTGCACGGCAAGTATGTCAACGGCAGGCGCAACGGATATTTCACCTTGCGGCTCCGTGATGGAGGCGTGGCAGTGGTGGCCTACGACAATGGCAAGTCGCGCTTCGACTACTTCATGGTGACGATGCCCGATGGCTCGCAGCAGAAACGCCCGTTGAGCGATATCAAGAAGTTGCTCGACTAAAACATAGCATAATCTCTCTTACAATAATATACACTTTTATGATAAAGATGGTTCTTGGCAATTGACCAAGGGCATAATCTACAAGGGCCTCGCATTCGTGAGAATGTGGGGCCCTTGTCTTATTCTTATTCTTATTCGTCGTCGTTCCAGCCGAACATCACCGGGTCGGTGAAGGCGTCGAGCTGGCGGCGTTCCTTCTTCGTTGGCCTGCCGGTGCCGCGCTGCCTGTCCACGAAGCCGCTGATGCGGCTCATCTCCAGTTTCTCGTATTCTTCCTGCGGCGTAACGTTCTCGTAGACCTGCGGAATCAGTTTTGCCCCCACGCGCGTCTCAAGGCACGCGAGGACCCTGAACGAATACGTGATAGGCGGTTTGCGCACGCTTACCACGTCGCCCGCCTTGACGGTGTGGCTTGGCTTCACCGCCGTGTCGCCGATGGTGACGCGACTGTTTTTTATGGCGTCCACGGCCTGCGAGCGAGTCTTGTAGACCCTTGCCGCCCAAAGCCACTTGTCTATTCGTGCCGAGTCGCCAAACTTCGGCATGTGAGGAATGGTGCCGGTTGTCATTTCTTGTGTTTCCCTAATTTGTTAAACTGGTTCATGGTCTCGCCGATGCCTTGCAGCACGAAGCTCTTCACGATGTCGACAGAGAGGTCGAGAGTGGGCTGCAGCGTCTCCATGTCGGCCGCCGAGTAGTGGCCCAGCACCCAGTCTATCTGTCCTCCGCGCGGATAGTCGTTGCCGATGCCGATGCGCAGTCGGGCGTATTTCTCGCCGATGAGCTGCATGATGTGGCCCAGGCCGTTGTGGCCGCCGTTGCTGCCGCTCGCCTTCAGCCTGAACTCTCCGAGGGGCAGTGCCACGTCGTCGCTGATGACGAGCAGTCGCGACTGGTCTATCCTCTCCTCGTTGAGCCAATAGCGCACGGCGTTGCCAGAGAGGTTCATGAATGTGGTGGGCTTTAGCAGGAACACCTTCCTGCCCTTCAGCGATGCCTCCGCCACGAAGCCGTAGCGACGGTCGCGCCACTCGGCTCCCATGGCCTTGGCGCAAGCGTCGAGAGCCATCCAGCCAGTGTTGTGGCGGGTGTTTTGATATTCGTCGCCGGGGTTGCCAAGGCCGCAAATGAGATATTTGTCCATAATGAATGATTTTCTTGATAGACGTGTGTCCACGCTGAGACGCGCGGGTATAATAAAAGGCAAAAAGGAGAGCCATGCCTCGGATGGCCATGACTTTCCTTTTCGCCTTTATTTCTTTGGCCTAAGCCTTACTCAGCTGCTGCGGCAGCGTCGTCTGCGTCGTCGGCAGCGGCAGAAGCCTTGGCGTTACGTGTCATCTTGACAGAGCAAACGACAACGTCGTTGCTTGTGGCGATCTCCAGACCCTCGAATGAGAGCTGACCCACCTTGATGCTCTTGCCGAGGCGAAGGGCTGTGACGTCGATGTCGAGGTGCTCAGGAATCGTCTGATATGGAGCTGTGACATTGATCTTGCGGATAGAGAGGTTCATGCGGCCACCGTCGCGAACACCCTGTGCCAGACCGTTGAGCTTGACAGGAATGCCGATAGTGATAGGCTTCTGGTCGTTGACCTCGTAGAAGTCGACGTGCAGAGGAGCGTCGGTCACTGGGTGGAACTGGATGTCCTTGAGGATAGCTGTGTGATCCTCGCCGTCGATAGTCACCTTGATGACGTAGATGTGGGGAGTGTAGATCACCTTGCGGAGCTCGCTGAACGGAGACGCGAAAGCGAGAGCTACTGGCTTGCCGTTCTCGTCCTTAGCCTCGCCATAGAGGTTGCAGGGTACGAATCCTTCCTTACGGAGGGCTTTAGAAGCTTTCTTACCAAGGGCCTCGCGCTTCTTACCTGAGATGCTGATTTCTTTCATCGTTGAATGTGTTACTCTAAATTAAATTGTTTTATTAATTCGCCATCACACTGGAAGACTTTCCAAGTCTGAAAAGCGATGCAAAGTTACTGCTTTTTTTCGCTATTTGACCACAATATTTGAAAAAAAACTAATATTTGCTCATTATTTTTGCGTGTCACTCGAATAATTACTACTTTTGCAGAGTATTAAAAGACCAAAGTGTGAAAGGCACTGCCAAAGAATAGAATCATGATTAACAGAGAGCTGATACGCACCAAGATTGTGCAATTGACTTATGCTTATTACCAAAACGGCAGTAAAAACATCGAGAATGCCGAGAAAGAGTTGCTGTTGAGCCTCTCGAAGGCATACGACCTATACAATTATCTTCTTGACCTCATCGTGGCCGTCACCAAGGAGGAGCGCAAGCGCGTGGAGCAGGCTTCCATCCGGAACAGGAGGGAAGGCAAGGCCGAGCCGTCCACGAAATTCATCTTCAACAAGTTTGAGGTGCAGCTGGAGGAGAACAAGACGCTCAACAGCTTCAACGAGGACAAGAACATGTCGTGGGACGGCGACGCCGACCTCGTGCGCAAGCTGTGCGACAAGATTGAACAATGCGATACATATAAGGAATACATGGACTCGCCGGCAAGCGACTACGAGGACGACCGTGAGTTGTGGCGCAAGCTCTACCGCCTGCTCATCGAGGACAACGAGGACATCGACGAGCTGCTTGAGTCGAAGAGCATCTACTGGAACGACGACAAGGAGGTGGTAGACACGTTCGTCTTGAAGACCATCAAGCGTTTCGACCCAAAGGAGAAGGGCAACCAGGAGCTCCTGCCGGAATACAAGGACGCCGACGACCGCGAGTTCGCCAGAAAGCTGTTCCGCGCCACCATCCTCAACGCCAACGAGTATCAACGCTTCATGAGCGAGACGTCGCGCAACTGGGACTTCTCGAGGTTGGCCTACATGGACATTGTGATAATGCAGATCGCCATCGCCGAGCTGCTCAACTTCCCAAGCATACCAATATCGGTTACCATCAACGAGTATGTAGACATGGCAAAGAGGTATAGCACGTCACGAAGCGGCGGCTACATCAACGGCATGCTCGACGCCATAGCGCGCCACCTTATCGACACGGGCAAGCTGCTCAAGCAGATGCCGGAGCGGACAGAGGAAAACATGCAGCCGCACAAGCCTCGCGCCAACGGATACGCCAAGCCCGTGAGGTTCGTGCACAAGCCGAAGCCAGGAGAGGAAGCAGCGGGAGAGGCAAAGGCAGAAGAGCCAACGCGGGAAGGCGCTGACAACGAGACGGAAAAATAAACAAACAACAATAAGACTATTTCTATGACAACAATGGTTCTTGCTGCCCAGGCAGCACAACAAGGTGGCGGATTCGGCGGCATGATATTCATGCTCGTTGCCATCTTCGTGATCATGTATTTCTTCATGGTTCGCCCACAGCAGAAGCGACAGAAGAAGATCCGCGAGTTCCAAAACTCGTTGACCGAAGGCTCCAGCGTGGTGACGAGCGGTGGCATCTACGGCACCGTGAAGCGCATCGACCAGACAAAGAACACCATCGACTTGGAGATTGCCAAGGGCGTAGTCATCACCATAGACAAGGGCAGCGTGTTCCAGGACATGGCCCAGGGCCAGGTTAAGGCTTGATGCATACGCTTCGACGCATATACAATATCATTAAAGGCTTCTTGTCCGACTTCTCGGGCAAGGAGTTTTTGATTTTTCTCTTCTTCCTCGCGCTCAGTGGCATCTTCTGGCTGATGATGACGCTCAACGAGACTTATGAGGTGGAGTATAAGGTGCCGTTGACCATTGCCGGAGTGCCCAAGAACGTGGTTATGACATCCGAGCCTTCCGACACCGTGAGGGTGACCGTGAAAGACAAGGGGTTCGTCATTATGACCTATTCCTTGTACCACAAGTTCAAGCCGTTGACGATCAGGTTCTCTGCCTACGCCAACACCAAGACGGGGCACGGGGCCATTCCGCTCGCCGACATGATGAAGATGATGAGGCAGCAGATTTACGGCTCGTCGTCGTTGACATCGCTGAAATGCGACAAACCAGACTTCACGTTCAACTACGGACAGAACAAGAAGGTGAGGGTGGTGCTCGCGGGCGACATTGTCCCGGCGAAGAACTATTACCTTGCCCATGTGCAGATAGTGCCTGAGTTTGTCTCCGTTTATGCCAACAGGCATGAGCTCGAGGCCATCAAGACCGTGCTCACCGAGAACCTCAACCTATCCAACATCAGCGACACCGTGGTGCGTGTGGTCAACTTGCGTGCCATAGCCGGGGCCAAGACGGTGCCGGCGAAGGTGAAGGTGACGCTCTTTCCCGACGTGCTGACGGAGGGAAGCGCCGACGTGCCCATCGTGGCGGTCAACAAGCCGAGGAACCTCATAATAAGGACGTTCCCGCAGACCGTCAAGGTGAGATACACCGTTGGCTCGATGGTTTACAGGCTCGTGAAGCCTTCCGACTTCCAAGTGCATGTAGACTACATGCAGATAGCCGACCACCCTTCCGACAAGTGCAAGCTGCACCTCGTTTGCAACTCGCGCTTCGTGCGCGAGGCAACTCTCGAGACGCCGCAGGTGGATTATCTCATCGAGCAACAATAAGCCAAACGCATGAAACACATAGCTATCACGGGAGGCATAGGCAGCGGCAAGAGCTTCGTGTGCAAGAAGCTGGGCGATTACGGCATCGAGGTCTACGACTGCGACAGCGCGGCGAAGCGACTTTGGGCCGCCGACGAGAACTTGCGCAGGCAGCTGACCGAGATTGTCGGCAACGACGTATATATTAATAATGTGTTGCAGAAGCGCGTGCTCGTGCAATACTTGCTCCGGTCCGACGACAACAAGCTCACGATAGACAACCTCATACACCCAGCCGTGGCTCGCGACTTTCTGCGGAGCGGGCTCACCTGGCTTGAGAGCGCGATACTCTTCGACAGCGGGTTCGACAAGCGCGTCCGTTTCGACTTGAAGGTGTGCGTCTCGGCACCGCTGGAGACGCGCCTCGAGCGTGTGATGCGGCGCGACGGCATAAGCCGCGACAAGGCCTTGGAATGGATAGGCAGGCAATGGAGCCAAGACAAGGTGGAGAGCCTATCCGATTTCGTCGTCCTGAACGATGGCAAGCGAGACCTCGACAGTCAAGTCAGGCAACTGATAGCCTTGGCGACAAAACAGGGAGAAGAACGGTAACAGAATAAAAACAACTTAATATAACAATACATTAAACATGGAGACAATACTTTCCGTTTCGGGCAAGCCCGGACTTTATAAACTCGTGTCTCGCGGCAAGATGAACCTTATCGTGGAGACCATCGACGCGGCTCACCGCCGCACGCCAGTGTTCGCCACCGACAAGGTGACAAGCCTCAGCGACATTGCCATGTACACCGATGCCGACGACGTGCCTCTCTGGCAGGTGCTTGAGAGCGTGGGCAAGAAGGAAGGCTCTAAGAAGGCCGCCATCAACTACAAGAAGTGCCCCGCGCAGGAGTTGCGCGACTATTTCGCAGAGGTGTTGCCAAGCTACGACCGCGACCGCGTGCACGACAGCGACATCAAGAAGTTGCTGCAGTGGTACAACATCCTCGTGGAGAATGGCTATACCGACTTCAAGGCCCTGCTCTCAATGGAAGAGGAGGAGGCCACTGAAGCTGATAGCAAGGCAAGCGAGGAGCAGGAGGCTAAGTAACGCCTCATCTTTCCGAGCTCTTAAAAAAACGTAAAATATCAAGCGCGGCATGACAATTGTGCCGCGCTTTTATTAACTTTGCGCTTAAATCGTTTTTTAAGCGTGAAAATAATAGAAGTGGTCGATGCCCTTGAACGTTTCGCGCCTTTGCCCCTGCAGGAAGACTATGATAATGCTGGCCTGCAAGTGGGACTGACAGAGGCCGAGGTATCAGGGGCATTATTGTGTTTAGACGTTACCGATGCCATTCTCGATGAGGCCATCGAGAACGGTTGCAATCTTATTGTGAGCCATCATCCCCTCATCTTCCGCAAGCTGGCGCGGCTCACCGGTGAGGACTATGTGCAGCGCGTGGTGATGCGTGCCGTGAGCAAGGGCATTGCCATCGTGTCGATGCATACCAACATGGACGCGGCAAAGGGAGGCGTCAACTATAAGATAGCCGAGAAGATGGGCGCCGAGGTCTATGGCACCATCGGTCAGCAGAAGCAGGCCACCAACGACCGCGGAGAGGTGGTGACTGGCAGCGACGGCGTCGTGGCAAGGTTCAAGCAGCCGTTGGCAGCCGACGATTTCCTGAAGATGCTCAAGGACGTGTTCCGCGTGGAGTGCGTCATGGCGGGCGAGCTCCTGCGCAGGCCCATAAGCACCGTGGCCATCTGTGGCGGCGCCGGCGACTTCCTCTTGAAGGATGCCGTAGCGGCCGGTGCCGACGCTTTCGTGACGGGCGAGATGCACTATCACCAGTTTTTCGGCATGGAGCAGGCAATCCAGATTGCCGCCATAGGCCATTACCAGAGCGAGCAGTTCACCAAAGAGGTGTTCAAGGAGATAATAGAGGAGGCTTGCCCCGGCGTGCGCTGCGTGGTGTCGGAGATAGACACCAACCCGATATTGTATATATAAAAACAACAAAAAATATCCAACAATGGCAATAACAAAGAAAGACCCATCTGAGATGACGGTGGAGGAGAAGCTCAAGACGCTTTTCCAGTTGCAGGTGACGCTCTCGGCCATCGACGAGAAGCGTGCGCTCAGAGGCGAGCTGCCTCTTGAGGTTGAGGACCTTCAAGACGAGATTGAGGGACTGAACACCCGTCTGCAGAAGATAAAGGACGAGATAGCCGACTATCAAAGTGCCGTGGCGCAGAAGCGCAACGAGATTGAGCAGTACCAGCAGAGCGTGGACCGCTACAAGGCTCAGCTCGACACCGTGAGAAACAACCGCGAGTACGACAACCTGTCAAAGGAGATTGAGTTCCAGGAGCTGGAGATTGAGCTTGCCAACAAGAAGATAAAGGAAGCCATGACGAAGGTCAACGAGCGACAGGAAGACCTCAAGAAGGTGCAAGAAAGCATCAGCGACCGTCAGGCCGACCTCGTGTCGAAGCGCGAGGAGCTCGATGACATCATGCAGGAGACACGCGAGGCCGAGGCTGACCTCAAGGATCAGGCCAAGGAGCTGGAGGCACACATTGAGCCAAGGCTTCTCCAGAGCTTCAAGCGCATTCGCAAGGGCGCGCGCAACGGCTTGGGCATCGTCTACGTGCAGCGCGACGCTTGCGGCGGTTGCTTCAACAAGATTCCGCCACAGCGCCAGATCGCCATCAAGCAGCACAAGAAAATCATCGTGTGCGAATATTGCGGCCGTATTCTCATCGACCCAGAGCTCGCCGGCATAAAGGTGGAGCCGAAGGTGGAAGAGAAGCCAAAGCGCAAGCGCACCGTCAGGAAGAAGAAGGCGGAAGACGCAGCCGAATAAAAAAATAAGGCCAAGACAAAGGGTCGTATCAATGCTCAACGCGAGATTGATACGACCCTTTTTGCATGCTGAAAGGCGAATGCCATGCTTTTAGGGAACGCTATTTTTTTTGCCTCACAGTGCCCATCTTATCGCGTTCTCAAACATCTTGACGAAGGCGGGGTTGGAGAAAAGCCCCGTGCTGTGCCCCAACAACAAGTATCGCATGATATATCTCAACATGGGTCATGGCGACGACTGCTTCTCCGATGCCGCGCAGAAGCAGCTCTTCACCAACGCCTTCAGGTGGGTTGTCAGCAAGTCGCCCAAGGGCAATCCGTTTGAGAAATGAGGTGGGCGAGGGGGCCAATCACCCCCTCATTCCCCTCGCTTTCCACACCGTCTCCTTTGCGGCGTTTATCTCCTGGAACTTCTTCTCGGCTGCCTTGCGCACCTCCTCGCCGAGCGACGCCACGCGGTCGGGATGGTTCTTCAAGGCCAGTCGGCGGTAGGCCGCCTTCAGCTCGTCGTCGGTCGCCGTCGGCTCCACGCCCAGCACCTTGTAGGCGGCGTCGAGCGACGATGAGGCGTCGTTGAGGTTGAGCATGCTGTCGAGGTCTTGGTTGTCAACGCCGAGATGGGCGGCGCACTCGCGCAGGGCGTTGACCTCCTCTGTCGACACCACGCCGTCGGCCTGGGCTATGAGCACGAGGAAGTGGACAAGCTCAAGGCGCTGCTCATAGGCCATGTATTGGTTGAGCTGACGGCACGAGCTGAACACCGCCGTGCGAAACTCGGCCATGCCAAGGCGCTTCTGCTGGTCGAAGAGCTTCAGCATGATCTGCTCGCCCTCAGTCACGGCTTGCTCGCCGAAGGTCTGGCGCAGAAAGGCGCGCACCACGTTCATCTCAGAGTGCATCACCTTGCCGTCGGCCCTGATGATATACGAGGCCAGGACGAGGAGCGAGAAGCGGAACGTGTTGCGCTGGCCCTCGTAGTATTGTTGTTGGCTCTGCTGGCCGTCGCCGCTTGAGGTTGCCGACTTGTCGTTGTCGCTTGAGCTTGAGTCGAAGATCGAACCCAACACGTAGCCGGCGATGGCCCCCAAGGGGCCGCCAGCCATGAGGCCGAGGAAGCCTCCTATCCATTTTCCCATTGACATGATAATCCTAATTATTGGTTTTCCGTGCAAAATTAATAAAAAACAATCACCACGTGGCGTAAATATCGGGATTTTCAGTAACTTTGCCAAAAATTATAGTTAGGGAATTTAATCACATCAAAATATCAATCGCATTATGAGCTATGCATTAGCACTGATAGCATTCATCGTCGTGGCTTGCCTGCTGTGGGGCATTGGCGAGATGCGCTACAAGAACTTCAACTATGTTGAGGACGTTCCTCACCATGCTGACCCCACCGCCCATCACGATGGCCCCTACGTGGAGAAAAGCGTGCGTGACATCATGAAGGAGAATTCAACCAACGGTTACAGTGCCATCTGACCAGCCGCGATGACCATCCGTGGCATTGGAGTGTCAATGGCAGAAAGGCGAACCTGACTTGCGTCGGGTTCGCCTTTCTGCTTGTATCGCGTTGTCAAAGTATATTTGGGTAGGATACATATTGAGCCAAGCCTTCTTTCGCATTTCAACGCATATTATTTCATTTTCATTACAAAACGTAAAAATCATACTTGCGTTATGATTGTTTAACTTTTTACTTTAGCTATTATTTAGAAAACATTACTATTTTAGCGGAAAATTGAGAAACGTTTAACGCTTCCCCGTTTTGAATGTACCTAAACAAGACAAATGAATAGCGATTTTTAATCTGCCAAATTTAGTATATATGAAAACTTCAATCAAGCAATCCTTGTTGAGTGCCGCCTTGTTGCTCGCGGCCCTCGCCACCCAAGCAGCCACCCATGTCGACTCGCTGCTCAACTGCCTTCACAATCCAAAATCCAATTATGTGTTCGTCATCGCCCACCGTGCCGATTGGCGTGGCGCGCCCGAGAATTCCATCCAAGGCATTGAGAACGCCATACGCATGGGTGTAGACATGGTGGAGATAGACATCCGCCGCACTGCCGACGGCCAGTTCATCTTGATGCACGACGCAACCCTTAACCGCACGTCCACCGGCAAGGGCCGCATTGCCGACTACACGCTTGAGCAAATCAAGCAGTTCCGCCTGCGCAGTGGCCATGCCATCAAGAGCCGCCGCACCATTCCGACACTTGAAGAGGCGTTGCTGGCTTGCCGTGGCCGCGTGCTCGTCAACATCGACAAGGGCGGCGACTTCATCCGCGAGATACTGCCCATCATCCAGCGCACCGGCACCGAGAAGCAGGTGATAATAAAGGGCAAGTACGCCCTCGACCGCGTGAAGGCCGACTATGGCGACAGCAAGGGCATGCTCTACATGCCTATCGTGGACATGTTCGACTCGGCCGCCGTGGCGCGTGGCATGGAGTTCGCCAAGAAGATGCGCCCCGTGGCGTTTGAGCTGAACTTCAGGACAGAGCTGCAGCTCGACCCCGACTTCGTGAAACTTGTGCGCAAGCAGGGCTCGCGCGTGTGGATCAATACTCTTTGGGACACCCTTTGCGCCGGTCACGACGACGAGAACGCGCTCATCGAGGGACTGGACAAGCACTGGGGATGGGTGCTCGACCACCACGCTTCCATGATACAGACCGACCGGCCTGAGATGCTCATCAACTACCTGAAGCAGCATGGCCGCCGCACGTTGAAATAGAGACGCGCAAGTAGACAGATTCGCGTCTCTCTGCCTTAAACAATAGCTGTAAAAATCGAAGAAAACGAAACAAGATAAGCAATGAAGAAATTAGCGTTACTTTCGGTCGTCCTCTCCGCCCTGGCGAGCTGCTTCGCCTCTTGCGGAGACAAGAACGAGACGCCGGCACAACAGGCCGGCGTGTTCAAGATAGCCAAGACGGCCTATTCCGTTTCAGACGGCAGCAAGAACACGGCGTCGTGGACGGCGGGCGAGGAGTGCGCACTCCTTGTCGACGGCATCGACGAGAACATCATCGGCGTGGCCATAAACACCACCGAGTCAGCGTCGCCCTTCACTTTCACCTTTCCGTCGGCCGGCAGGGGCAAGGCTTGCTGCTTCTATTCGCCTCGCGACGACAACTTCAAGTTCAGCAACGGCAAGCTGAGCCTGGACCTCACCGCGCAGACGGGCGAGCTGAGGCAGTATATGGCGGCGGTGTATGATGGTCAACAGCTTGGCCGCGGCACGTCAGACGCGCCAAAGCTGACCCTGAAGCCGGTGCTCGCGATAGCGCGTGTCCACGTGCCGGCGTGCTCCAGCTCCGACCCGCGCCGCCTGGCCAGCGTGACGCTGAGCGGAAACAGCGGCGAGCTGATTGGCGGCACGGCCACCATAGGCTTCCTCGACGATGGCGTGATAGAGACCTCGGCCACCGACACCAAGTGCACGGTGACCTACGCTGAGCCTCTCGACCTCGCCAATGGAGCCGACGTCTACATGGCCATCGCCCCCACCACGTTTGAGAAGGGTTACACGGTGACGGTGACCGACGAGAAGGGACAGCGGAACACCGTGGCACACAGCGCCCCGGAGACGTTCAGCCTTGGCACCATAACGCCGACGCAGGGCAAATTTGGCTACACCGAGCTGGCCTTCGTGGGCAGTACCAACGTGTATATTATCAACGCCGACAATTCCACGGACGACAACCTCGACGTGGTGTGGCACTGGGACTCGTCGACCTCCGACATCCCCGATGCCTATCGTGGCATGTTCGTCCATTGCGACGACGCCAAGTCGGTGAACGACGGCAAGCAGATTCTTGTCACCTCGTCGTCGTCAACAGGCGGCTGCGCCCTCATAGACAGGCTGTCGAAGAAGTGCCTGTTCTACGCTCGCTGCAACAATGCCCACTCTGCCACAATGTTGCCAAGCGACCGCATCGTCGTGGCTTGCTCTACGGGCAGCAACGAACGCCACAACTCGCTGCTGGTCTTCGACCAGGCCGGGCCCGACAAGGTGAAATATCAGGCCAAGCTCACGTCGGCCCACGGCGTGCAGTGGATAGCGTCGCGCCAGCGCCTCTACGCCATTGGCGGGAACAACCTCGTGGAATACTCACTGCAAGACTGGGACACGTCATCGCCCAAGCTGAAGGTGGAGCGCACTATAAAGACGCCGACCAACGGCCTGCACGACCTCACGGTGGTGTCTGACGACGAGCTGCTTTGCGCCGGCAACAACGCCTACCTGTTGCGTCTCGACGACCTGAAGTTCACGGAGCTGAAGCAGTTCCACGGTGAGACGACGGTAAAGTCGGTCAACTACAACAAGTCGTCCGGTGCCATCTGGACCACTATAGCCGAAGAGTCGTGGTGGACGTTCCACATCAAGGAGATGCACATCGGTTCCAACGACCCCGTGAAGGTGCTGTCGGTGCCGTTCAGCAAGTATGGCACCAACGTTTATAAGTGCCGCGTCTACCAGTGGTAGTCGTAATCTAAAATGCAGGGTGCGGCCATAAGGGTCGCACCCTGCATTATAATGTAAAATATTATTGCCCAAATTTAACACTTGGAAACAGGGGCAAATAGAGCGGAAAAACAGCTTGAAGATGCCCTTTGGCAGCGCTTCCAGTCGCTTTTTTGCCAAAAACCATTGCCGTTACGGTGCAATCACGTCGCGATTACACCGTAACGGCGTCGCGATTACACCGTAACGGCATCGCGATTACACCGTAACGGCGACGCGATTGCATCGTAACGGCGACGCGAAATCAGCGAAAAGACATCGCCCACAAACTGCTAAAATCGCAACCTGTTAATAATCAGCGATTTAACGAAAACGCTCAAGAATCGCGTTTTTTCGACCAAGAGACTGCTTGGTTAAAAAAAACGATTCTCAGACGACCATTTGTAAAATATTATTATCAGATAAAATTGATGTGCACCCTGCAATGCCGTTGATTTCCTGCGGCCTTACTCGTAGACCTCGTCGATGCCGTTAGCCACCTCGGTGTTGTCCTTGGCGCATGGGTTATAGTCGGCCGGCACGTTGAATGTCGCCTCGGGGTTATATGGCAGGCTGCGGTCGCGATACACCTTCTTCATGAAGTATGCCCAAATGGGCAACGCCATCGTGGCACCCTGTCCCATGCGCATGGAGTCGAAGTGGATGTCGCGATCCTCGCCGCCGACCCACACTCCGCTGACGAGCTGAGGCGTGAATCCCATGAACCAGGCGTCGGAGTTGTTGTTGGTGGTTCCGGTCTTGCCGCCTATCTCGCCCGGCATGTCATACTTGTAGCGCAGACGGCCCGCGGTGCCCTCGTCGACCACCGCCCTCAGCTCCACAATCATCTTGTAGGCACTCTCCGACGAAATGACCTCTTCCATTCGAGGCTCGAAGTTGGCCACCACGTTGCCCTCGGCGTCCTCGATGCTCGTGACGAAGAGCGGCGCTATGCGCACGCCGTTGTTGGCGAAGGTGGAGTAGGCGCTCACCATCTCGCCCACCGACACCTCGCACGGGCCGAGGGCGAGGGCCATCGACGGGTAGATGTCGGGGTTGTTGATGCCGAACTTATGCAGCATGTCCACGAACTGCCTTGGGTTGAGCTTCGACATGAGGTAAGCCGAAATCCAGTTGTTCGATTCGGCGAGACCCCATTTCAGCGTCACCATCTGCCCGTAGCGGTGGCGGTTGGTGTTGCGTGGCGTCCACGGACGGCCCGCCACCATGTAGGTGCGTTGCACGTTTGGCGCCTTGTCGCATGGCGACGCGCCGTTCTCCATGGCCAGCGAGTAGAGGAACGGCTTGATGGTGGATCCTACCTGTCGGCGACCGCCCATCACCATGTCGTATTGGAAGTGGGCGAAGTCCATGCCGCCCACGTAGGCTTTCACCTGTCCGGTGTGCGCGTCCATGCTCATGAATCCGGCGCGCAGGAACTGCTTGTAGTAGCGTATGGAGTCGATGGGCGTCATCACCGTGTCCACGTCGCCGTTGTAGGTGAACACCGACATGTCGGTAGGCGTGTGGAAGGCGCGGTGTATCTCCTCTTGCGACGCGCCTTCTTGCTTCATGGTGATGTATCTCTCGCTCTGCGTCACCGCCCTTGCCATGATGGCGTTGACCTGTTTGGCGTTGAGGTTTCCGCTGAACGGCGCGTTGGCGCCCTTCTCGGCGTTTTCCTTGTCGAAGGCCGGCTGCAGGAACCGTGCCACGTGGCCGTAGACCGACTCCTCGGCATATCGCTGCATGCGCGAGTCGATGGTGGTGTGTATGCGCAAGCCGTCGGTGTAGATGTTCCAGAAGGTGCCGTCCTTCTTGGTGTTCTTCTTGCACCAGCCGCAGAGCGGGTCTGTGGCGAAGGCTATGGAGTCGATGACATACTGCCGCTTGTTCCACGAGGGATAGTTTTTCGGGTCGGGGCGATCCATCATCATGTATTGTCGCAGGAATTCGCGGAAATATACCGCCGAGCCGTCCTTGTGGTCGGCGCGGTGGAAGCGCAGCTCCACGGGTTCGGCGCAGTCGGCCTCATAGTCGGCGCGTGATATGTAGCCGGCCTTGAGCATCTGTCCCAGTACCACGTTGCGGCGCTCTCTCGCCCTGTCTGGATAGCGCACAGGGTTGAAGAGCGACGGGTTCTTGCACAGGCCCACGAGCAGTGCCGCCTCGTTGATGGTGAGGTTGGCAGGCTCCTTGCTGAAATAGGTGTTGGCGGCGTTCTTGATGCCCACCGCGCCGTGTAGGAAGTCGAAGTAGTTGAGGTAAAGGGCTATTATCTCCTCCTTGGTGTACATGCGCTCGAGCTTTATCGCCGTGACCCACTCGATGGGCTTCTGCAGCAACCTCTCCGACGCGGAGTGCACCGGGGCGGAATAGAGCTGCTTGGCGAGCTGCTGCGTAATGGTGCTGCCGCCACCAGCCGACGCCTGCCCGAGGAGTCCGCGTTTCACCACGGCGCGCGTCAGGGCAATGAAGTCGATGCCCGAATGGTTGTAGAACCTCACATCCTCAGTGGCCACGAGAGCCTGCACGAGATATGGCGAGAGCTTCTTGTAGGGCACCGGTATGCGGTTGGACCGGTCGAGGTTGTAAGTGCCAAGGATATGGCCGTCGGCTGAGAGCACTTGCGATGCCGACTTGGAAATTGGGTTTTGCAGGTTGTTGATGTCGGGCGAATAGCCGATGACGCCAAACCATATAAGGAAAAAGAGCAATGCCACGAAGCCTGTGCCGGCGGCGAGCATGAGCCATAGCGTCTTTATGAATTTCTTTCTCACGGTGCTTTCATTAATATAATGTGCAAAAGTAGTGCTTTTTCGTCATATAGGGCATTAATTGTGGCGGAAAAAACGACAATAGGCATCGTAAGGCGCGAGTAACGCGCAATCATTCTTTTATCGTTGAACTTTCTTTATGGTCTCTCCACGTTGAGCCCTCATCGTTCTTCACTCAAAAACCGGGAAGACATAGAACTGGCGGTCGCTGTCGTCGTCGATCATCCACTCGTCGAACGTGACGTGGCTGGACAGTGCCTTTATGGTGAGCGTGTGGCTTCCCGGCTCCAGGGCCACGGGCAGGTTGATGACCGCCTGCCCTCGCAGCACGCCTTTCATCCAACGCTCCGACCGCGTGCCGTCGTTGATGATTATGGTGCGAGGCTCACCGCCGTCGATTCTCACCTCGGCTTGCGACATTCCGCCGTCGAGCGCGTGGGTGGGCACGAAAGCCAAGCGCAGCATGCCGCCCAGGGTGCCCGACGTGAAGCGATAGGTCAAGGAGTCGCCGGCGTTGAGGCTCACCGCCCTCATGGAGCGGCCAAGCATGCCGATGGCCTTCACGCCCTTGGAGGCGGAAGCGTAGGAAGCCGCAGCCGACGCTATGGCCTTCAGGTTGGGCATGGAGGTGTCGGCGTGGGCATCGGTGGCGCCATATTGCCGTATCTCCTTCTCGCTGAGCGTGTCGGTGAGCAAGGGCTTGCCAAACACCGCCAACCCTTGTGGCGCGGCATTCATCTCCACGTCGAGACCCATGCGGGCCATGGCGTTGTCGTAGAGGCTGGTCAGGCCTTGCAGCTTGCGGTAGGCGCGTATGCTCCTTGCTGCCGACTCCAGGGCCTCGCTGTCGTGGTGGAAGCTCACGGGGCGGGCAATGAGGCGCGACTCCTGCGCCTCAAGCGTCTTCTCGGCCATCAGCGCGGAGGCCACGACAGGATATTCCACGAGGGTGAAATAGCGGTCGCTGTCCTTGGCGGCGACCATGCGGCGGATGCCGGTCACCTTGTCGGCCACAGCCTTGTAGTCGCTGAGGTAACGGTCGAGCTCGTTGCCAAACTCCTCGGCGTTGAACTCGGTGTTGGCGATGCCGCCATCACCGTTCTTGTTGTGTCTCGACGGTGCTTTCTGCATGGTGAAGTCCATCATCTCCGGGCGGCGTATGTTTGCGAGACGGTAATATCGCGTCAAGGGCTTCATCAGCGCGCTGGCGGCTCGTGACCCGAAGTTTTTGGCGAGCCAACCTTTGAGGTGACTGCCCACGTCGGCACGGTCTGCCGCCTTGACGTCCCACGCCATGTCGAGGAAGAGGCTGAGCTGGTAGGCCGCCACGTAAGGATTGTGGACCACGCACATCCACAGGCGGTTGGCGCCACGGTCGAAAGCCGTGCCCATCTCGCTGGCTATCAGTCCGGGCTGCGTGGTGCAGAGCCATAGGTAGCTGTGTGGCCTGCCTGAATAGGCGAGGTGGTACACCGCCCCGCAATCGTCGTCGGGGTCATCGTAGGCCGGCTTCATGTAGCCGTAGTTGTCGTCGGCCCACCCTATGTTGACGTTCAGGCTCTTCTTCTCGCCTTGCAACCTCAGGCCGTGAGAGCCGTGCGGCGTGGCGAGCACTATGCCGAAGGAGTCGGCGAGGGCGCGAAGGTCGTGGGCGAAATGGCTCGGGGCCTCGCCGCGGTCCCATCCCTCGCACAGGAGGTTGGCGCGTTGGCGCAACATCAGGCCGAAGAGCTGCCGGTAGTCGGTTGGCGCCTGCCCTTCGAGCGATATGCCGCGATATTCCACCGACGGGATGTGAGTCTCGCCTTTCTTGCCTAAGTCGGCGCCGCCCCTTCGCGCGAACCTCATGATGCCGTAGGCCGTTCCGCGCCCGTTGCTTCCCACGACAATGGTCTTGCCCATGCGCGACCCTATCCAGAACGCGTCCTTGTGGGCAATGATGTCCATGGCGGGCACGGTCATCTGGCTTAGGGCTTTCAGGTCCTTGTTGCTTGCCATGTCGAGCTGGTAGACCATCAGGCTGGAGGTCTCGCCACGACCCTTGGCGGTGGTCTTGCCCATGTCGGCGGCCATCAGCTGGAGGGCCTTGCCCACCACGGGGCTGTGCTTTTTCTGTACGGAGACGGTTATGTCCTCGTTGACGTGTCGCGTGGCTTGGCGCGCGTTCAGCGAGAGAGGGGCGATGATGATGAGCAGGGCGTAAAGGCTATGTGGTATCTTCATTTTAATTGCAAAGTGGTTTTTATGTAGCGGGACGTGTTCACGGTGAAAACATCCCTGTGAGACAAAGTTACTAATTATTCTTACGACATCTAAAAAAATTAGTTTTTATTTGTATTTTAACAGGAATATGCCTACTTTTGTCAATCCTATTAAAATAAAGACAGACATTTTTTATAAATGTCAAGACGCGAAATGCAAAACATATAAACACATTATGACATTATATCCCAAGCTTATTAGAGACATCCTCGCCACGGTCATCTATCCAGGCACGAAGAAGAACCTCGTGGAGAGCGGCATGGTGGCCGACAACCTGCGCATCAATGGCAACTCGGTGAGCTTCTCGCTCATCTTCCCCCGCGATACCGACCCGTTTATCAAGTCGACCGTCAAGTCGGCTGAGGCCACGCTGAAGCTGAAGCTCGGCGACGACGTTGAGGTGAAGATAGGCACTGAGTTCAAGTCGGCTCCGCGCCCGGAGGTGGAGAAGCTGCTGCCCGACGTGAAGAACATCATCGCCGTGAGCTCCGGCAAGGGTGGAGTGGGCAAGAGCACCGTGTCGGCCAACCTCGCCATAGCCTTGGCGCGCCTCGGCTATAAGGTGGGCCTGCTCGATACCGACATCTTCGGCCCGTCGCTGCCTAAGATGTTTGGCGTGGAAGACGCGCGCCCCTACGGCGTGAAGAAAGACGGCAGGGACCTCATTGAGCCAATAGAGAAATATGGCGTGAAGATGCTGTCGATAGGCTTCTTCGTCAACCCAGACACGGCCACGCTGTGGCGCGGAGGCATGGCCACGGCTGCCCTGAAGCAGCTCATTGCCGATGCCGACTGGGGCGACCTCGACTATTTCGTGCTCGACACGCCTCCGGGGACCAGCGACATACACCTCACGCTGCTGCAGACACTCGCCATAACAGGCGCGGTGATAGTGTCGACGCCGCAGAAAGTGGCTCTCGCCGACGCGCGAAAGGGCATTGACATGTATACCAACGACAAGGTGAACGTGCCTATTCTCGGACTGGTGGAAAACATGGCGTGGTTCACGCCAAAGGAGCTGCCCGAAAACAAGTATTATATCTTCGGCAAGGACGGATGCAAAGACCTGGCAAAGGAGATGGGCGTGCCATTGCTGGCCCAGATACCCCTCGTGCAGGGCATTTGCGACAGTGGCGACGCTGGCAAGCCCGCGGCCACCGATGCCGACAGCATGACGGGCCAGGCGTTCATCAACCTCGCGCAAGCCGTGGTGACGCGTGTCAACCTGAGAAACAAGCAGCTGCCCAAGACGAAGATAATCAAGGTGAAGAACAGTTGAAGCCGATAGCCATAACGGTGGTTTGCCTTGTCGCGCTCTTCTTAGCGTCGTGCGGTGCCGACAAGTACATGAAACGGGGTGAGAAGGAACTCGCCCTGGGTGAGTATTTCGATGCCGCCGCCGACTTCAAACAGGCTTACCAGAAGACTCCGCCCAAGGAGCGGCAAGCGCGTGGGGCCATAGCTCGCCGCATGGCGTTCTGCTACGACAAGAGCCTGCAGACGGGAAAGGCGATAGTGGCTTACCGCAACGCCATACGCTATAAGGCAGACCGCGGCACTGACCATCTCGCCTTGGCGCGCTTGCTCATGAGAAACGGCAACTACAAAGACGCCGCGGCGGAGTTTCAAGTCGCGCTCGACTCCATGCCAGGCCATGGCATGGCAAAGGGAGGACTGGAGGCGGCGAGGCGCGCGCCGGAGATAAGGCAGGTGGGCAGCCGCTACACCGTGAAGCGGCTCGACGAGCTGAATGGCCGCCGCGCCGACTACTCGCCTATGCTTCTCGGCGATGACGCCGACGAGATTTACTTCACCTCGACACGCAAGGAGGCGGAGGGCGACGAGCTTAGCGGCATCACGGGCATGAAGCCGGGCGACATATTCTATTCCACGAAAGACGACAAGGGCAAGTGGACCAAGCCTGTGGCGGTGACGGGCGTGAACAGCGCCTACGACGAGGGCGCGTGCAGCTTCTCGCCCGACGGCAGGGAGATGTACCTGACGCAGTGTGTCACCGATCCGTCGTCGCCACGCTATGCCAAGATAATGAAGGCGGACCGTGCCGACGCGTCGTGGGGCAAGCCGTCGGTGGTGGAGCTGTCTCGCGATACCCTCTCCAGTTTCGCCCATCCTGCCGTGTCGCCAGATGGTGAGTGGCTCTATTTCACGAGCGACATGCCAGGCGGCATGGGCGGCCTTGACCTGTGGCGCGTGCGCATCACGGGCCACGGCTTTGGTGGCGTGGAGAACCTCGGCAGTCAGATAAACACCGCCGGCGACGAGGCTTTCCCGACATTCAGGCCAAACGGCGACCTCTATTTCTCAAGCAACGGGCATCCCGGTCTGGGCGGCTACGACATTTTTATTGCGCGTAAGGGCAAGGACGGCAAGACGACGCTGTCGCATCCCGGCTATCCGCTCAACTCGGCCGGCGACGACTTCGGCATGACCTTTGAGGGAGCGCACAACCGTGGAGTGTTCTCAAGCAACCGTGGCGACGCGCGAGGTTGGGATCATCTCTACTCGTTTGTAAACCCTGAGATTGAGCAGACCGTGAAGGGTTGGGTATATGAGATTGACGGTTACGAGCTGCCGCAGGCGCAGGTCTATTGCGTTGGCGATGACGGAACCAACGAGAAGTTGACGCTCAAGAGCGACGGCTCGTTCACGAAGACCATGTCGCCGGGGGTGAGCTACCTCTTCCTCGCGGCGTGCAAGGGATTTCTCAACCATAAGGAGGAGATAAAGGCGCTCGCCAACCCGAAGGCCTCGCGCGACACCACGCTGCAGTTCGCGCTCGCCAACATCTCGGCTCCGGTGCTGATAGACAATATCTTCTACGATTTCGACAAGGCCACGTTGCGCGACAGTTCCAAGGTGGCCCTCGGCCAGCTCGTCAATATACTGAACGACAACCCTAACGTTACCATTGAGCTTGCGGCGCATACCGACTTCGTTGGCTCTGACGCTTACAACAAGGCTCTCTCGCAGCGCCGTGCCGAGTCGGTGATACGCTATCTTATCGGCCACGGCATAGCAGCCGACCGCCTTACCCCCGTCGGTTATGGCAAGGAGCGGCCGCGCAAGGTGAACCGCAGGCTTGCGGCACGCTATACGTGGCTGAAGGAGGGCGACGTGCTGACAGAGCAATTCATCAAGGCTCTTGGCGATGCCAAGCGGCAGGACATCTGCAACCAGCTCAACCGCCGCACTGAGTTCAGCGTGCTACGCACGACGTATGGGCTTTTCGACAAGGACGGCAAACTAAAGCAGATGCCAAAGCCGAGGAAGCAGACGCAAACGAATGGCGACGACGATGGCTACATAATCGTGGAGTGAAAGAAACGAAGAGGAGAAAAGGCAGGAAGTGACTTGACCAATCAAAATAAGGCAACGCCCATAATACAATCGTATTGTGGGCGTTATTATAATTGTCAGCATGTTGTTGTCAGCATGTTGCTCTTGTCTATATCATCAGTCGAGGATAGTGTGATGTTTGCGATGTGCGATGTGTGTAGGGCTTTCTCATTGGTCCTTGTTCTCCACGTATCCTTGATACTCGGGCACGAGGCTTGACATTATGGCCTCGTAGCTTTTGTCCTTTATATGGTCGATGTTCTCGCGACCCTTGCCTATCGGGTGGATAGGCTTGTGGATGGTGAGCGTGAGAGGATGCCAATTGACCCAATGCCAATCCTTCATGCGGGGCATGATGTTGAACGATCCGTTGATTGTCAGTGGGCAGACGGGCAGTTGCAGTTCGTCGGCAAGCATGAAGGCGCCACGGCGGAAGAAGCCCATGTGGCCGGTGAACGTGCGGGCACCCTCCGGGAACACCACTACCGACATGCCCTCTTTCAATGTCTCATGCGCCTCGTCGTAGGTCTTCTTTATCTTTGACGCGCCACGCTTGTCAACAATGATTTGGTGCGACGACCTGCAAGCCTGACCAATGATTGGGATTGTTGTCAGGCCGTGTTTCATCATCCACTTGAAGTTGCGGTTGAGGAAACCATAGATTAGGAATATGTCGAAAGCGCCTTGGTGGTTGGCCACGAAGACATAACTCTCGCCAGCCTTGATGTTTTCCCTCCCCTCCACCTTCACGGGAAGAAGCATCAGCCTTACGGTAATCCACGACCAAACGTGTCCGGGCCAATAGCCCCAGAAGTGGCCGTTGCTGATGGCACACCCCACAACGGTCAGGAGTGAAGTGATGATGGTGATAACGAGAAATATGGGCAGTGCTATGAAAAGCTGATAGGCGCGATAAATAAATTTCATTGTTTTGTCGTTTATTTGTTGTCGTATTATTGTTGGTGTTGCGTTTTAATGTCTTTTGTGTAGGGTGATTACCGTTATCTCTCCCGGCATGTTCAGTCTGAACGGCACCAGCCCGCCCAGTCCGGCGTTGACATAAAGGCATCTTCCGTTTTTGTCGTAGAGGCCGAGGTCTTCTTTCAGCGCCACCATGGTTGGGCGCAATCCCAACACTTGCATCTGGCCGCCGTGCGTGTGGCCAGTGAGCGTGAGTTGCACGTTGGAGTGGGGCAAGATGTCCTTTTCCCACGCCGAGGGGTCATGCTGGAGCAAGATGACAAACGCCGACGTTGGTATGCCGCTGAGCGTCTTCTTGAGATTGGAGTGGTCCTGTTCGGGTATTTTACTGTAGTCTTCGGAGCCCGCGAGCCAAATGGAATCGCGAGACCACTGTCCGTTGCTTAGCTTACGCCTTATGGGAATGTTGGAGTTGAGCAACACGCGCCCAAGCCTGTTCTCAAGCTCCACGACCTTTTGGGTCATCCTCTTCTTTTCCGCCGGTGTCGCGTCAGTGTATTCGGCGTAGTCGTGATTGCCAAGCACGGAATACATATACGGCAACCGCTTCAGTTCGGGCATCATGGCCTCCACCTCTCCTGGTTGCATATTCTCGATGTCGCCGGTGAAGCAAACGAGGTCAATGTCTTTTTGCGCCCTCACGCTGTCAATCTCAGCCCTAAGGATCTTTCGTCTCCATCCATTGAACGTGCCAGTGTGGATGTCGGAGATTTGCAGCACGCGGAAGCCGTCGAACTCCTCGGGCAGGTCGGCGAAGTTTACATCCACGTGCCTTACGACAATCTTGCCCACGCCAAAGGCCAGTCCGTAGAGATAAGCCATCACACCAATGGCACCAGCCACAAGACCCACACGGTGGCCATAGTTGTAGCGAGTGTGGGAAATCGCCCTGATGGCCGAGCCTATTCCCGAACAGACGGCGAACATGGCCTTTGGCACCACAAATAGCCCGAAAAGGCAGAGGTAAGTGTTGAGCCATGTGAGGTCGGCAGGCGCGAAGTTGCGTATTGTGGAAAGCGCGATGGTGTAGGCGAGCATGACAGCGCATGGTAACCACCACAACACCCTTACCACGCGGTTGTGGAGATAGCGGTTGCGATAATAGTGGAGCCAGATGTAGATGTCGGGCACCAAAATCATCAAGATGAAAAAAACGAGGTATCTAAGTATCATGTGGCTTATAATACTGGCGTTGGTGTTATTGCTTCAACAGCGAAGACTGTAAGAATCGTCTTATCGTGCCGACAGGCAGTTGCCGGCGTCGGGCATAGTCAATGAGCTGGTCTTCGCCAATCTTCCCCAGTTCAAAATAACGGGCTTGAGGATGGGCGAACATGAGTCCAGAGGTTGAGGCGTGAGGCTGCATCATGCCGCTTTCGGTGAGCCGTATGCCGATGCTTCCCATGTTTATCAGCTTGTCTATGAGGAAGTTCATGCTCGTGTCGGGCATTGACGGATAACCCACCGCGGGCCTTATGCCTTGATACCTCTCGGCGTGAAGCTCTTTTATTGAGAGGTTTTCATTCGGAGCATAGCCCCAGTATTTCCGTCTCACTTGGAGATGCGTTAGTTCGGCAGTGCCCTCGGCGAGCCTGTCGGCGAGCACCTGCGATAGCATCTTGCCGTAGTCGTCGTTGTCGTAGCCGCGTGTCATGTCGTGGTCTACCGTTGCGGCGAACACCCCAATCCTGTCCTTTATGCCTTTCGACGCTGGCCTTATGAAGTCGGCGAGGCAGAGGTTGGGCCGTCCCGGTTCGGTTGGTTTTTGCTGCCTGAGCATTGGCAACCTTACGCCGTCGGCTATTATGTCGTCGCCGTCGCTGTTGGCATCCACTATCCGGAACACGGCGTGGGTATGGTAAGAGCCTTGCCAGCGGTCGAGCATGGCGTTGGCGTCGGCATGCAGCCTGTCGCGCTCCTCGTTATCCTTGCCGTTCATGCTCCACGCATAGTCGAAATAAATCCAGTTGATAAACGGCCTTATGTCGGAAATGTCGTAGTCTATTCGCATGGCTTGTGCCCTTGTGTGCGTTTCTTTGTCATTTGTGATGCTTGGCGCTGGCTCATCGTGCGAACGTCACCGCCTCGCCACGGTACGTCTCATCCATCCTGCCGTTGTCGAACACCGTGTGGCCGTTGCATATCGTCTTCATCACGCGCCAGTGGAACTCGTCGCCCGTGAGAGGACTCCAGCCGCACTTGCTTTGTATCATGTCCTCGGTAAGCGTCCATGGCGTGTCACGTTTCACGATGGTGATGTCGGCCTTGTAGCCAGGACGGATAAAGCCACGATTGCTCACGGAGAACAGGCGTGCCGGGTTGTGGCACATCAGCCATACCAATTGCTCGGCGGTAATGATGCCCTCATCGACAAGGTTGAGCATCGAAACCAATGAGAATTGTATCATCGGCATGCCAGAAGCCGCGTGCGCGCAACCTCCCTGCTTGTCGCTGAGTTTATGTGGCGCGTGGTCGGTGCCTATGCAGGTGATGACGCCCTTGCTCAGCGCACGGCGCAACGCCTCACGGTCTTTGGCGGTCTTTACCGCCGGGTTGCACTTTATCAGGGCCTTGCGCGTGGCGTAGTCGTCGTCGGTGAAGAGCAGATGGGCGATAACGGCCTCGCCCGTGACGTTTGGCATTGTGCCTAAACGGAATGAGCAGTCGTTTTCCGGTATCAAGCCGAGCTCTTTCGCCGTGGTGAGGTGGGCTATGTGGAGGCGAGTGCCATGCGCGTTGGCTAACTTCACCGCGAGCGATGAACTGGCGTAACACGCTTCCTCAGAGCGAATGACGGGGTGAAGGCTGATGTCTGGGTCGTCGCCATGAGCGGCCTTCGCCTTTGCCATGTTGCGGTTGATGATGTCGGTGTCCTCACAGTGCGTCATCAGCGGCAGGTCAAGCTTGGCGCATTGCCCGAAGATGTCGTCAAGGGCATGCTTGTCGTCCACGAGCATGTTGCCTGTCGACGCGCCCATGAAGAGCTTTATGCCAGGCAAGCGTGTGGCGTCCAGCCGGTTGAAGCAATCGGCGTTGCCGTTTGTCGCGCCGAAGAAGAAAGCGTAGTTGACATGGCTTTCCTTCTCGCCTCGCGCCATCTTGTCTTCCCAGTCGTGTATGGTCGTCGTGGCCGGCTTGGTGTTTGGCATGTCGAAGAACGTGGTGACGCCGCCCCATGCCGCCGCTCTCGTCTCGCTGTCAATGTCGGCCTTGTCCGTGAGTCCCGGCTCGCGGAAGTGGACGTGCTCGTCGATGACGCCTGGCATAACGAGACACCCCGAAGCATCTATATGTCGGTCGTAGATGCCTCGGGGTGCCTCGTCTTCGGCAATCACGCTTTCAATATGGTCGTTGTCTATTATGATGGAGCCTTTGAACGAGTCTCCCTCATTGACAATCGTGCCATTCTCGATGATTGTCCTCATATAAGAGATGATATGTGCTTGTTGTGTATTAGCTATAAGATTACTTGGCCATTTCGTTTGGCGTTTGGCCATATTGCGGAGCTTCTTGCTGCGCGTTTTGCTGCGCGGGTTGCGGTGTTTGCTCTGGCATCTTAGTGCCGTTCATTATGTTTTGGTTCTCTTGCGCGGCCTCATAATACTCTTTCACCTGCGGGTCGTTCTTGAACTTGTCCGTAGCCTTGCTCATGATGTCCTCGACCCAAGCGTCGAGCATCGGCACGTTGTAGCGGTTCATGCAAACGTTTATGAAGATGTAAGGGCCCAGCACGTTGTCCATGTTGTCGGTGACAAACGTGGTGACAAGCTTGTCGACGCGACGGTTGATGTCAGCGTCTTTGGCGGCGAGCCGCGCGTTCACGGCATCCATGTTCCTGCCGTTCATTATGGCTTGGTCGTGCTGGTGCACGAGGTCGTTGCTCTCATTCATCAGTCGCGTGAACTGCTGGCGGAACTTCGTGAGCTTGTCGTTGAGAGGCGTGCCCGTGACGGTTTCCTGAGAGTTGTCTATCTTCACTTGAATGTCTCCGTCCTCAAGCACCACGGGTATGTTGTTGTTGTCGTCAAGGATTATGCTGGCCACTCTCACCGAGTCTGTAGAGCCCCCGAACTGGAACTGCCCATGCACGACATCACACGAGTCAATGTTCTTCAGGGTGGTGTCTTTCATCACCTTGAGGTACAGTTTCTGACCATCAAGCATGCTCACGCTCGTGGACCCAGCGATGTGGAAACTGTTGGCACATGAGGTCAAGGCAAGTACACTTATTATAGTGTATATAACTTTATTCATAAGTTTTTGTTTTCTTCTTATAGCAAAGATACAACCTCTTGTCGAGTATATAAATTATTTTTATGCAATTTAATGGAAGTGGTTACTCTTTTATATTTTTTTTCGATAGTTCGTGGTCAATTCTGTGTGCGGTGTACACTTCGAGAATGGCGGCCACGAGCAACAAGACCACCCACTTGTTGTATAAATAAGTGATGTATGCCTCTTGGTTGTTGAACAGCGGTTGGAAAAAACTGTGGTTCACGCCCGCGTACACGGTATCGGCGAGAATCAGTCCTGCCAATACGAACAGCAGGTCGCTGAGGTTTTGCAGCCTTTTCAGTCTGCGCACCACTATTTCCTTCCCTTCATAGGTTTGTGACACTTGCATGACGGCGAACATGACGGCGCCCAAGAGGTAGACCCAGCAGAGCACGGTCGGCGCGATGGTGAGCACGCAGCAAGCCACGCCTATGACCATTAAGGCTCCGCCGGCGAGGAATATGGCGCTCTGCAGTTTATTCAATTGTTTCATTCTGGTGATTATTTTTCAGTATCATCGTTTACATTGTCCGTGCTGATCACGAAGATGTCTTCATCGTCAGCTTTCATGAAATAGCGCTCACGGGCTATCTTCTCGATGTATCGCGGGTTGCGCTTGAGCTTTTCCAGTTGCGTGTTGGCAGAGTCGTTGATGGCGTTGTATTTCTTTATCTCTTCTTTCAGCCCGCTTATCTGGATGTCGTATTTCACGCGCTGCATGAAACTGTTCTCATCGATGAAGCCAATGAACAAGACTCCTATCACTATCGTGATAAGATACTTGTGCCTTGCCACGGCTGACAATATTGACAACAGTTTCTTCTTCTCCATGGATTTCTCTCCCTATTTCTTATGCAAAGGTAGCAATTTAGCGCAAACGAGACAAAATAATGACATATTATTGTGTTTCGTTTGCGCCTATTTCAAGATAGTGTTCCCAAAGTGTTCTCGCTTATTGCATGCAAAGCGTTATGGTATAGAGGTAGAGCACGGCGGCTGGTATGGCCAGGAGGCTTGAGTCGAAGCGGTCCATCATGCCTCCGTGTCCGGGCAATATCTTTCCGCTGTCTTTCACGCCAATGGTGCGCTTGAACAGGCTTTCCACGAGGTCGCCCCACGTGCCGAAGACCACGACCACGGCACCGAGGCCAAGCCATTGCGCCACGTTGAGCACGTGGGCCTCACTGCCGGAATTGGCCAAGATGCCTATGACGCCAGCTATTACGACAGCGAAGATGCCGCCGCCCACGCTGCCTTCCCATGTCTTTCCGGGGGAGATGCGGGGGAAGAGCTTGTGCTTGCCAAACATGGAGCCGAAGCAATAGGCGCCGGAATCGTTGGCCCAAAGCAGGATGAACACCGAGAGCGGAAGCAGCATGTCGTAGCCGCTGAAGTTACCATATTCGTCGCGCTTGAACGCGAGCACGTTGATCAGCGCCAATGGCAAGGCTATGTACATTTGCCCGAGCATGGTGTAAGCCATGTTGGTCACGGCGTTGCGGTTCTTGGCATACAGCTCGCTGATGAGCAGGTAGATGATGGTGAGCACGTATGGCATCATCACCGCGAAGCCCTTCACCACGCCAATGCTCCACATGGCGATGGCGATGAAGAAGTAGACGCCGCCCACGGTGGAGATGAAGCGGTTGACGTTGACGTCGGCCACGCGGTCGTTGACCAGCCCCGTGTATTCCCATAGCGTCAGTCCGGTGATGATGGTAAAGAGCAGTATCATTGCCATGCTGTTGAGGAAGCCGGCTACCATGATGGCCACGAAAAGCACTCCCGTGATTGACCTGACGATAAGATTCTTCTTTTTGTCTGTCATGACTCTTGTTGTTCTTTGTTGTTCTCTGTGTTCTGGCCTTCCGGATTTTTGCCGGTGTTCTCGCCCTTGCCTTGTTCGGCCACGGCCTTGTCGTGCTCGGCCTGTGCTTGTTTCACCTCGTCGGGCATGTCCTCGAGCTTTGGAGCTTCAGCGTCTTCCTTGGCTTTTCTCTCAGCCTCTATGCGCTCGTTCTCCTTTATCAGCACTTCCGAGCGACTTGTCCATTGGCGCTTGCCAAGTATCTTCTCCACGTCCTCGCGGTATATCACCTCCTTGTCGAAGAGCAGTTGCGCCAGGGCGGCGTGTCCTTCCTTGTGTTCGGTGAGCAGCTGTTTGGCGCGCTGGTACTGGTCGTTCACGATCTTGAGCACCTCGTCGTCGATGACCTTTGCCGTCGTCTCACTGTAAGGACGCTGGAAGGAGTACTCGTCATTATTATAATAGCAGATGTTTGGCAGCTTGTCGCTCATGCCGGTGTAGGCCACCATTCCGAACGCGGCCTTGGTGGAACGCTCCAGGTCGTTCATGGCTCCCGTGGATATGGCACCCACGAAGAGCTCCTCCGCGGCGCGCCCGCCAAGCAGTGAGCAAATCTGGTCGAGCTCCTCTTCCTTTGTCGTGATGACCCTTTCCTCCGGAATGTACCATGCCGCGCCGAGGGCCTGGCCACGTGGCACGATGGTCACCTTCACGAGAGGGTTGGCGTATCTGCAGAACCAACTTATCGTGGCGTGTCCGGCCTCGTGGATGGCTATGGCGCGCTTCTCGTCGGTCGTCATCACCTTCGTCTTCTTCTCCAGTCCGCCCACTATGCGGTCCACGGCGTCGAGGAAGTCTTGTTTCTCCACGGCTTGCTTGTTGTGCCTTGCGGCTATCAGCGCGGCCTCGTTGCAGACGTTGGCAATGTCGGCTCCGGAGAATCCCGGGGTTTGGCGCGCGAGATAGTCGACGTCGATGTCGTTGCCGAGTTTCAGCGGCTTGAGGTGCACGAGGAATATGGCCTTTCTCTCGGCCAGGTCAGGCAAGTCGACGTGTATCTGCCTGTCGAATCGTCCGGCGCGCAGCAAAGCCTTGTCGAGCATGTCGGCGCGGTTGGTGGCGGCGAGCACTATCACGCCCGAGTTGGTGCCGAATCCGTCCATCTCGGTGAGCAGGGCGTTAAGTGTGTTCTCGCGCTCGTCGTTGCCGCCCATCGACGGGTTCTTAGACCTTGCTCGGCCCACGGCGTCAATCTCGTCGATGAAGATGATGCAAGGCGACTTCTGCTTGGCCTGGGCAAACACGTCGCGCACGCGGCTCGCGCCCACGCCGACGAACATCTCCACGAAGTCGGAACCCGACATGGAGAAGAACGGCACGCCAGCCTCTCCGGCCACGGCCTTGGCCAGCAGGGTCTTACCTGTTCCCGGAGGGCCGATGAGCAATGCGCCCTTAGGAATCTTTCCTCCGAGGTCGGTGTATTTCTTCGGGTCCTTCAGGAAGTCGACAATCTCTTGCACTTCCTGCTTGGCGCCTTCTTGTCCGGCCACGTCCTTGAAGGTTATGCCCATCTCGTTGGCTTTCTCATAGAGCTTTGCCTTGCTCTTGCCGACGCTGAAGATGCCTCCGCCACCACCGAGACCTCCGCCACCGCTCATGCCGCGGCTGAACATCCAGAAGAGGAAGAAGAAGAAAAACAGTGGGCCGAGGTTGATGAGAATGCTCCAGATGTCGGTGCCTCGCTCGTTGTCGTAGCTGTAGCCTGCGAGCTTGTGCTTCTGTTGCTCGTAGCCGAGAAATTTCTCCAGCTCGTCCACGGAGCCGAACTGCACTCTGACGTATGGGTTTGGCCCCACTTGCTGTGCGGTCATGTTGAACACCGTCCGGATGTGTTGCGGCTTGACAAACATCTTCAGCGTGTTGTCGCTCTTGTTTATCACCACGCGTTGCGCGTAGCCTTTGTCGACGTAAGCCTTGAAGTCGCTGTAGTTGGCCTCTTGGCTTGAGCTGCCTTTCACGATAGACCCGCCACCTCCCGAGAAGAGCATGATGGCGAGAACGACGGCGACGATGATGTACAGCCAGTTCATGTTGAACCGGGGCATCTTAGGCTGCTGGTCGTTTTGGTTCATTTGCCTGTTATTCATTGTCTTGTGTTGTCCTTTCCTTATTATTATAAGCTCTCGCCTTCCTTTATTATGGAGATGTTGGCGTCTTCCCAAAGGTGCTCGAGGTCGTAGAACTCCCTTGGCTCTGGCAGGAAGATGTGTACGATTATGTCCACGAAGTCTATGGCGACCCATTGGTCAGTCCCGAGTCCGTTCACGCCAACGGGCTTCTCGCCGGTCATCTCGCGGCATTTGTCGCCCACCGATTGCGCTATGGCCTCCACTTGCGCGGGCGAGCCACCTTGGCAAATCACGAAATAGTTGGCGATGGCTCCGTCGATGTGCCTGATGTCGACGACGCGGATGTCTTCGCCTTTCTTGTCTTGTATGGCGTTGACGATAATCTTTAGCAGTTCTTCTGTCGTTGTTGCTTTCATTAATTTAATATCAGTGTGTTAACAGCATATTCATGACAAAGTTAGTGCTAATCACACGAACTGCAAAATTTATTAATCTTATTTTTGAATTTAGTGATTATGGCATGACATAATGGCGGGAAAACGGCAATGGAATATTTTTTTTGAAAAAAGTTGGCGAAAAGTTTGGTGGGCAACAAAAATGTCTGTACCTTTGCACTCGCAATTCAGAAATGAGGTTGCAAACAAAATTGGGGTATGGTGTAATGGTAACACTACAGATTCTGGTCCTGTCATTCTTGGTTCGAGTCCGAGTACCCCAACAGTGAGGAAGTCAAGCAAGTATCTTGCTTGGCTTTTTTGTTTTTAATGTCATCTAAGTTCGGTAGTCATGCTTAATAGTTCACGTGCGCGCTTGCCTTTTTTGGCCATGCTGCTTCTTTTCCTGCCGCTATTGTCGTTCTCGCGAAAGCGGCTCCCTGGCTTTTCCGTTTCCATGATACCCGACGCGGTCTTTGCCAGGATGCAAGGCAAGAGCTATCCCGCGGCTTGCCCTGTGCGCAGGCAAGACTTGCGCCATCTGAAGTTGCTGCATGTCGACTTGGAGGGCCATGTGCGTCATGGCGAGATGGTTTGCAACAAGGCTATAGCCAACGACGTGTTGGAGATTTTCGAGCAGCTCTACGAGCATCGCTATCCCATAGCTAGCGTTCGCCTTATCGACGATTTCGGCGCCAGCGACGAGGCGTCGATGCGCGCCAACAATTCGAGCTGTTTTTGTTATCGTGTGGTGCGTGGCAGCAAGAAGCTGTCGGCCCACGCCAAGGGCATGGCCGTTGACATCAACACGCTCTACAACCCATGCGTTCGGCGATCGCGGTCGGGCAAGCTGACGGTGCAGCCTTCCGTGGCGGCCAAGTATGCCGACCGTCGTGGCTCGTTTCCTTATAAGATAGAAAGGGGCGACCTCGTGTGGAAACTGTTCACCAGTCGCGGGTTCAAGTGGGGTGGGGCATGGAAGTCGGTAAAAGATTATCAGCACTTTGAGAAATAAATGTAAAAAAGCCTGCCACGCGTGCGTGGCAGGCTTTTCACATTATTATTTCATGTCCTTGTATTCGTCGCTTTCCAAGAGTTGCTTTATGGTTGTGTCGCCATGCTTCCTCATGTATGCGCTCACCATTCGCACATAGTCGGTGCGGAAGAGCTCCGTGCCTATTGCCTTGTTGGTTACCCACATCAGCTTTCCCATGTGCAGGTCTTTCTCCAGTTGAGACCTCGTGTCGAAGTTTTTCATTGGGTATAGGCTGAGGAGGTAGAACAGTGTGCAATCGGGCACGATGTACGACCTGTTCATCGATTCCAGTTGCTCGTTGCTGTAGCCGAACTTCTCGTAGATGGGATATTTCGCCCCCATGTATTTATCGAGCGAGATGCCTATGGTGCGGTCGCCCACCACAATGCTTTGGTCGAGCGCGCCTATCTGGGTGTAGACGTGCGGCAAGGGCAAGTCGGGAATCCATTTCTTCAGTTTCGTGAACGTGTTTCGCAGTCCGTCGCTTATGTCGTCCATGTTGGCGTATTCCAGTTCCACGTCGCTGACCAGCGATTGCAGTGTCGAGTCTTGGTAGAACCTGAGGAAGCGCTCGCTGATGTCGTGGTCGCTGACGTCGCCGATGCGCAATATCTTCTCCACGAGGGTGCGTGTCTCTATTGGGTACTCGGTGTTCATCTGCTGCAAGGCCGAGAAGTCGCCCGTGATAACATAGCGGCTTTCCAAACGGTCATAACGCTCCACCTTCATGTTTGAAGGATCGTCGTCGTCATCGTTCGACTTGAGCTTGAACTCGCACGAGGAGCACAAGACACACAATATTAATATATAGTATATTTTTCTAAGCAAAGCCTTTCAGAGTAATGTTTGATTAATTTGGCATCTCAACCTTTGGCCTAATGCCTATTATCCAATGCAAAAGTAACGAAAAATATGAAATTAGCCAAATGTTAAGATAAAAAAATGCAAAAACACAAGCACAATTACCAAGATTTATGCACATTTTATTAAGAATGTGTAAAAAAGTAGTAATTGTGTGTAAAGGTTTATTCCATGATGAAGGTTAGCACGTAGTCGTGGTTGACCTCATAGCAGACCGTTGCCCGCGAGCCCTGCCTCAGGTTTTCCAGGCACGCCACGCCCTTCTCTTGCGGCGCGAACGGCAGCAGCCGCATCTCCAGCAGTCCTAAGTGTTGCTCATGATAATACTTGTAAGCCGCTTCTTTGGCGCACCAGGTTATGAGCTTTCCCTCGAGCGTGTCTTGCGGCTCATCGGCGCGGAGGAATCGAGACGCGACGCGGTTTACCCTGTCTGACATGTATTCCATGTCAACCCCGCTTCTGTGTTTTCCCGACACGATCATTGCCGCCCAGCCCTTGGTGTGGCTGATGCTGACGTGGAATCCCTCCACCAGTGGCGCGCCGTCCTCGTCGTGATTGATCATGAGGCCGTCCACGTTGGTCAGCTCGCCCAGCAAGGCATACTCCGTGAGTTTCTCCCTCAGCCGTTGCGTCTTGTATTGGCCGAGGTCAACATGCCTTGGCCGCGGCAGGATGTCCAGCGGCTCGTCCATCTTCCATACGCCGAGCCACGTGTCGTTGTCAAGCCTCTGCTTTCTTGTCAGTGGCATCGCCCGTCGTCTTGTTGTTCACCACCACTTTCACCTTGCTGATGCGCCTTTCGTCCACGGCCATCACCTCGAAGGTGTAGTTTTTGAACGTTATCTTCTCGTGCAGGTTCAGGAAGTCGCCTTTCAGCTCAAGCAAGAGGCCGGCAAGGGAGTCGGCGTCGCCCACCACGCTGTCGAACTCGTCGTCGTCGATGCCGAGAATCTTGCAGAAGTCGCTGAGGAGCGTCTTGCCTTCAAACACATAGGTGTTGCTGTTGAGCCTGGTGTAGTTTTTCTCTTCCTCGTCGTACTCGTCGTTTATCTCGCCTACTATCTCCTCGAGGATGTCCTCCAGGGTCACGAGGCCACTCGTGCCTCCAAACTCGTCGACGACGATGGCGATGTGGATCTTGTTTTCCTGGAACTCGTGCAGCAAGTCGTCTATCTTCTTTGTCTCCGGCACGAAGTAGGTCGACCTTATCAAGCTTTGCCAGCGGAAGTTGTCGGGCTTGCCGAGATAGGGCAGCAAGTCCTTGATATAGAGCACGCCGCGGATGTTGTCCTCGTTGTCTTGATATATTGGTATGCGACTGTAGTTGTTGTCGACAACGAACTTTATCACCTCAGGGAACGTCGACTTGATGTCTATGTCGCCAAAGTCCTGTCGAGGCGTCATTATCTCTTTCGCCGTCTCGTCGCCAAAGCGGATGATGCCCTTGAGCATGCTCTGCTCGTCTTTTATGTCATCCTTGTCGGTCAGTTCGAGAGCCTGTTCCAAGTCGTCCACGCTGAGTTGCCTCTTCTCCTTAGGCACTGCCTTCTCGGCTATCACGCCGCTCTTTATGAGAACGGTCTCCAGCGGCCAGAAGAGCTTCCTGAGCAGCAGTATTCCGCCCACGCCCTTGCGGCAGAACTTCAGCGGAGCCGAACGGCTGTAGACCTTTGGCATTATCTCGCCGAAGAGAAGCAAGAGGAAGGTGAGAAAAACGGTTATCACCAGGAAGTCGAGCCACTTTGCCTTGAACTCCACGAGAGAGCCAAAGATGAAGTTGCAGAGCATGATTATGGTGACGTTGACCAGGTTGTTGGTTATCAAGATTGTGGCAAGCGTGCGCTCGGAGTCGTCGCGCAGCCGGCAGATGCCCTCGTCGCTCGTGTTCTTGTCTGGATTAAGCTCGTTGAGGTCGGCTGGCGACAGGCTGAAAAACGCTATCTCGGAGCCGCTGGCGAAGCCCGACAATAACAATAGCGCGATGGTCAGCACTATGGCTATTGCCACTTCGGGCGTGATGGGGTGAAGTGTCACCAAGTCGTTGAGGTGACTTAGAAAATATGAATCCAATGTTTTATTAAGCTTTGTTTGGTCTTGGAGATAGGAGCTCCATGTTGTCTACCATTATCTCGGTCACGTCGTGCCGCTTTCCGAGCTTGTCGTCGTAGGTGTTGTAGCGGAGCCTTCCTTCTATGTACAGCTTGTCGCCCTTGTGTACGTATTGTTCCACTATCTTGGCGAGCTGGCGGTAGAAGATGAGGTTGTGCCAGTCGGTATGGTCTGGTATCTTCGTGCCGTCCTTTGTGGTGTATCCGCGTTCGGTCGTGGCAAGCGCAACTCTCGCCATGGCCTGGTCGGCGTCGTAGTAGCGCACGTCGGGCTCTTTGCCCACGTTGCCGATAAGCATAACCTTATTCATGTCTTATATCCCCCTTGTTGGATATTATTTCCACATTCCCAAGTACTTGAAGCGGAACTTCTTGCCTTTTGCCGACGGGAACTGGCTGCGGTTGTCCACGCGCGTGCGCAGGTAGTCCACTATGCGGTTGTAGCAGTCGGCTCCCGAGAGGGCCTTGCAGCGCGCCACGAATCGCGTGTCGCGATACTCGTGCTTCCCGGTCGACGGTGTCAGCACCACGCGCTTGAAGTCGATCTCGCCCTCATACCAGCCATCCTTGCGGAAGTTGAGCCTTGTCACGGGCGAATCGTTGCTTGCGGCGTTGTTGTCTTGCGCTTGCTTCGTGGCTTTCTTCTCCTTGAAGTCGCGCATGGTTGCCGCGGTGGTCTTTATGATGATGAAATATTTGCGTGGGTTCACCTTGTAACGTTTCGGGAACATGACGTTGCTCGCCACAAATTCGCGAATGTCGTTTTCCATGTTGCGAGTCACGGTGACCTCGCCTAAAGAACGCAAAAAAGCGATAGCCTCTTCTACATTAGATACAAGAGTCTCGTTATCAAAATACCTAAGATATAAATTCATTGAAAATAGACTTCGATTTTGTCTTTGAGGGTGGGATGATAAAAAGAGCGGCAAACGGGACTCGGACCCGCGACCTCGACCTTGGCAAGGTCGCGCTCTACCAACTGAGCTATTGCCGCAAACAAATCAAATATAAAACAAATAACAAGTGAAGAGGAGGAGACTCGAACTCCCACGACAAAATAGTCACTACCCCCTCAAAGTAGCGCGTCTACCAATTCCGCCACCCCTCCAAATGTTTGTTTTCAATCTTTGGTGCCCAGAACAGGACTCGAACCTGCACGTCGTGAAACACACGCACCTGAAACGTGCGCGTCTACCAATTCCGCCACCTGGGCTTGTACTTTCCAAAAAACATTGGATTGTTCAAAAAGATGAGCGGCAAACGGGACTCGGACCCGCGACCTCGACCTTGGCAAGGTCGCGCTCTACCAACTGAGCTATTGCCGCATATTTCTCTGTGTTGAGAAGCATTCCCCTGAATGCGAGTGCAAAGGTACAGCTTTTTTCTCAACCTGCAAACTTTTAGACACTTTTTTTTCAAAAAAACTTCATTTTTCTTTTTTCACATTATTATATATAGCGGAAATTAATGGTTGATACTGCCGTTTCCGACTAAGCGTGTGCTCAAAACTTTTTTCCAAACACATGCCGGAAGTTGGCGACAATAGGGGTGAAGCCGACAATCTTCATGATATTTTCAGGATGGCAGGGACGGCACCACACGCCTACGCGGAAATGTAAAATATTATTGCCAAAATTTAACACTTGACAACTGGTGCATTTAGAACGGAAAAATGGCTTTAAGGTGCCCCTTTGCGGCACCGTTGGCGGCTTTTCGGCACAAAACTTTTGCCGTTACACCGTAATCGCGTCGCCGTTACACTGTAATCGCGACGCGATTGCACCGTAACGGCGACGCGATTACACCGTAACGGCGGTGCGATTACACTGTAACGGCGACGCGAAATCATCAAAAAAGCGACGTCTAAAAACCGCTAAATATGTAACCATCTAATAAACAACGGTTTACGAAAATGGCCCATAATCGCGTCATTTCGGGCCAAGTGATTGCTCGGTCGAAAAAAATCGATTCTCAGACGACCACTTGTAAAATTTCATTATCAACCAAAACCTGTGTTTGGTGATAATTATTTGCCTTGCAGGGGCGGGTAGGGTTGATTAGGTCCCGCCCCCGAAAATTTCATTCAGCCAGTGGACTGCGCAAAGAGACGTTACCCTTTCGTTGCCGTGGCGCACTGGTCCACGAGATACACTATCGACTGGTAAGGCACGCCAGAGTTTGTGGTGAGGCCAATCTCGCACGTGCGGCTGTTGCTGTAACCCCTGCTCACGCCATTCTCCTTGAGTTGCGGCGCGAGCTTGCGCAGGGCGTAGGCGTTGACCTCGGGATGCAGGAAGCCGCGGTCGCCGGCGAATCCGCAGCAGCCGATGCCCTCAGGCACCACCACGTGCTTGGCGCACATCTTGGCCAGGTCGACGATGAAGTGGGCAGTGCCCATCCTCCGCATGGAGCACGTGACGTGCACCGCCACTGTGTCGTCTATTGGCGTGATGGTCAGCCTGTCGAGCAGGAAGGTGCAGATAAACTCCGCGGGCTCGTAGAGATGAAGCTTCTTTATGGTCTCGCGCATGCGATGCAGGCATGGGCTTTGGTCGCACAGCACCGGATACTTGCCGTGCTCGCTCGCCTCCCACAGGGCGGCCTCCAGTTCCCTCGACTTGCGGTCGGCTATGTCCATCATGCCCTTGCTCTCCCAGATGGTGCCGCAGCACATGTGCTCCATTCCCTTGGGGAAGATTATCTCGTAGCCGGCCTTGTTGAGCAGCGACACCATCTTGTTGACCAGTGCCATCTTCTCCGGCGTCTTGCGTGGCAAGCCCATGGTCTGGTTTATGCAGCTTGGGAAATACACCACCTTGTCGCTGCCCTTTGCCTGACTTGCCTCCAGGCCCTTGTCCACGTGGAACGCCTTTGGCATGGCCGGTGTCCACTGCGGCACCTTCAAGGCTTGGTGCATGCCTCTCGTTATCGCGCTCATCGTCTTGGTGCCGAGCACGGCGTGGGCGGTGTCGGCCAGGGTGAGCATCGGTCGCAGCGTGGCTTTTATGCCGGCGAGGTGCTTGGCGGCTAAGTCGCCGGCCTTGTAGCCGAGGCTTCCCTCGGGCAGTTCCTTTTGTCGCAACACGTGGGTCAGCTCGCCCGTGTTGATGTGCATCGGGCACGACGTAGAGCACATGCCGTCGCCGGCGCACGTGGCGTTGCCCCAGTATTTGTATTCCTTCTCCAGCTGTTGCAGCCGCCGTGGGTCCTCGCCCGTGTTCCTGAGGCGTGTCATCTCCCTCTGTATGACGATGCGTTGCCGGCTCGACAGCGCGAAGCCGCACGTCAGGCAGTTGACCTCGCAGAATCCGCATTCTATGCAGCGGTCCACGATGGGGTCGGTCATGGGCAGCGGCTTGAAATGCTTGATGTGGCATTTGGGGTCGTCGTTGAATATCACTCCAGGGTTGAGCAAGCCGTTGGGGTCGAAGAGCTGTTTCACGGCCTTCATCACGGCATAGGCGTCGTCGCCCCACTCGTAGCGCACGAAGGGAGCCATGTTACGGCCCGTGCCGTGCTCGGCCTTCAGCGAGCCGTCGTATTTGTCCACCACCAAGGTCTTCACGTCGTTCATCAGGCTCTCGTAGCGGCGCACCTCGGCGTCGGAGTCGAACGACTGGTTGATGATGAAGTGGTAGTTGCCCTCCAGCGTGTGTCCGTAGATGCAGGCGTCGTCGTAGCCGTGGCGCGCTATCAGCTCTTGCAGGTCGGCAGTGGCGTCGGGCAAGTCCTCGATGTGGAAGGCCACGTCCTCGATGAGGCAGGTGGTGCCCAGCTTGCGCGTGCCGCCCACGGCGGGGAAGACGCCTGAGCGCACGGCCCAGAACTTGGAATACTCCTCCGGCTTGTCGGTGAACCTCACCGGTACGTATGTGGTGAACGCCTTGAGGCACTCCTCAATCTTCGAGATGTTGGCTCGCAGCTCCTCGGCCGTCGACGCCTTTGTCTCGGTTAGAATAGCGGTGAGCCCCTCGCCTGTGGTGTCGTTGACCGAGGCGAGCGACTTCTTGTCGAGCAGTTCGGCGCTCTTCACTATCCACTGTCCTTTGTCGTCGACCAGCTTCTTCATGGCCACCACGGCCTTGCACGCCTCTCTTATGTCCTTGAAATAGAGCATGGCGCTTGCCTTGAACGGATAGTCGTATTCGGTGTTCATGCTCACCCCGGCGAGGAAGGCCAGCGTGCCCTCCGAGCCCACCATGAGATGGGCTATGATGTCGAATGGGTCGTCGAAGCGCACGAAGGGCAGGATGTTGAGACCCGTCACGTTCTTGATGGCGTATTTGTAGTTGATGCGATCACACAGCTTCTTGTTGGCGCGCACCTTGTCGCGCAGTTGCTCAATGCTGCGTATGAAGTCGGGCCTTGCCTTCCGGAACGCCTTGCGGCTTGCCTCGTCGCCGGTGTCGAGCACGGTGCCGTCGGTGAGGATTATCCTGACGGAGTTCATCATCTTGTCGCTGTTGGCGTGGGTGCCGCAGTTCATTCCCGACGCGTTGTTCATCACGATGCCGCCCACCATGGCGCTCTTCACCGAAGCCGGGTCAGGGCCGAGCTTGCGTCCGTAAGGCTTCAGCAGGTCGTTGACGCGCTGGCCTATGAGTCCGGGTTGCAGGCGTATGGTCTTGCCGTGGTCCAGTATCTCGTATTTCTCCCAGTGCTTGCCAGCCACCACGAGGATGGAGTCGCTTATCGACTGTCCCGACAGGCTCGTGCCCGCGGCGCGGAAGGTGACAGGCAGGCGGTGGGCTTGAGCCGCCTTGAGGATGCCGGAAATCTCGGTCTCCGAGTCGGAACGGATGACGATTTGCGGCACGAGGCGGTAGAAGCTCGCGTCGGTGCCCCAGGCCAGGCGACGGAGCTCGTCGGTGTAGACCCTGCTCTCAGGTATGAAGTGGCGTATCTCTTTCAGGAATGAAATGTAATCGTTGCTCATTATTCTTTTAGTTTGTGAAATGCGGCTTGTCCGCCAATATGACCATACTTCGTATTATTCATGCAAACTTACACAAAAATTGCAAAACGTGCTATATTTTTCCTGAAAAAATCATCGCTGTCCGATAATTTTTTTGGCTCCGTAATGCGTCGTGATGTTGCTGACCATACATGAATAGCCATCCCTCCCCGCCCCTGCAAAGCGCGACGGCGTGCCCTTCTGCCGTCGCTTGGACGGATATGTAGCAAAAAAACTTCCCGGTGACATGTTGTCGGCATGTCACCGGGAAGGCTATGGTGAATGTTTACTGATGCACGTCGCGCAAGAGGTCGTTGACGGTCTTCACGGGGTTGAAGGTCGTGAGCGGCACCTCCACGAACACCGTGTTCCAGTCGCTCATGGCGCCGTTCCACAGTCCGGGCAGCTCGAGGGCTTTCAGCGCCTTGCCGTTTTTCGACTTGCTGCTGATGAATCCTGTCTTCGTGTCCACATACTTGCGCAGGTCGAACGGCTCGCCCTTGTAGTTTTTCGTGGCGCACACCAGGTCGACGGGGTTGAAGTGGGTGCCGCCGGTGAACATCTTGGCGTAGGCCTCGTTGTCCTTGTCTATCTGCGAGCTCTCGAGTATTTGCGGGCTCACCGTGCCGTCTTGGTTGTAGGCGAGGAACGGTCCGCCGCCCGGCTCGCCCACGTTGCGCACCACACCGCATACGCGGAACGGGCGGTTGAGCTTTGAGCGGAGGTAAGACACGAGGTCGCCGTCTTCCAGCTCCTTGATGTCGGCCTTGCGGCAGCACAGCTCTTGCTGCACGAAGCGTATTATCTCTTCTATCTTCTTGTGGTTGTAGATGCCCGTGTCGAGCAGGCGCAGGTATTCGAACGCCTTCTCCTGCACGTCGGCGAGCACGCCGCCTATTACTTGCTTCCATCTCACGGTGTCTGCTTTCAACCTGTCGGGCACCACGTTGTCGATGTTCTTCACGAACACCATGTCGGCGTCTATCTCGTTGAGGTTCTCTATCAGCGCGCCGTGGCCGCCCGGACGGAAGAGCAACGTGCCGTCGGGGTTGCGGAAAGGCGAGTTGTCGGGGTTGGCCGCTATGGTGTCGGTGGATGGCTTCTGCTCGGAGAACGATATGTCGTAGCTCACGTTCAGCTTCTTCTCGTAGGCCGCCTTCTTCTCGGCAACCTTCCTTTCGAAAAGCTCCAGGTGGTCGTGCGACACGGTGAAGTGCACGTGTGCCTGGCCGTTAGACGAGGCGTAGAGCGCGGCTTCCACGAGGTGCTCCTCCATTGGCGTGCGTGGGCCTTCGGCATAGCGGTGGAAGAGCAACAGGCCCTTGGGCAACTGTCCGTAGGAAAGGCCCTCCTTGTTGAGCAGGTTGGCCACGATGGGCTTGTATTCCCCGGCCTTTATCAGCGTGGGTATGTCCTTGCCGTTGTTTTCCTTGCACTTGTCGTTCAGCGCGTCGTAGAAGGCGAACTTGCCGATATTGCCGAAAAAGTCTTTCTCGAAGTCGGTCTGTGGCTCGTCGTAGCTCGCGTCGAGGAAGGCGAAGAGGTTCTTGAACATCCTGCTTGCCGCTCCCGATGCAGGCACGAACTTCACTATCTTGTGACCGGCCTTCTTGTAGGCTTCCCACTTGCTTATGGCGGCCTCCTGGGCCTTGTCGTCTTCCACGGTGATGCCCTTGCCCACCGCCGCGGCAGCCTCGAGCTTGAGGAACGGGAATCCCTGCTCTATCTCCTTGAGTTGCCGTTCCACCTGTGCCACGGTCATGCCACGGTCTTCAATTTGTTTCTTGTCTTGTTGAGTTAGCATGTTATATTGGTTTTAGAATTTGACGTAATCGCCTTGGTGCAATCGCCACTTTATCGTTTCACGAAATCCAGCTCCTTCGGCATTTTCAGCCATTTGCGGTTCCTGGCAATCTTCAGCGTGCTGCCCTTGACCTGCTTGAGCTTGAAGTTCTTGCCGTCGTCGGTAGTCAGTGTCGCTATGAGATCCTCGCTGCCATAATCGTTTATTATCTGTATCTCAGCCGTCTTGCCGTTCTTTATCGTGGCCGCGGTGAACAGCCATTTCCGTCCGTCCTCGCGGTCGCCGAAGTAGCCCGACATGGCCCCGTATATTTCCTGCTGCGGCACCATGACGTTGTTGTGATAGAAGTCCATCACGATGAAAACGTCGTATTTCTGGTTGTAAAGATAGCCCCTGAAGGTTGTTGAGTCTTTTTCTGCCGTATTGGCTTTAGCGACCATAGCCATTGGCAGTAAGGACAATAGGAAAAATAATAAAGCCTTTTTCATTGTTGACATGTTCTTTGTATGCAAAGATAAACGTTTGCATCAAGAATTGCACCCATTTTAAGCATTTTTTTTATATGTTTTTTGTTTTCAGTTTATTTCTTATTAACTTTGGACAGAATTTACGATTGAAATGGCAAAAAAGGAATTGTTCCCCGACTACATTTTTGAGTCGAGTTGGGAAGTTTGTAATAAGGTAGGAGGAATCTATGCGGTGTTGTCAACACGTGCAAAGACGTTGCACGACAAGCTTGGCGACAATCTCATCTTCATAGGCCCTGATTGTTGGGGCGAGAACCCTTGTCCGTATTTCACGGAAGATGCGAAGCTGTTTGCCGATTGGCAGAAGAAAGCCTTGTCGGAAGGTCTCTTGGTGAAGGTCGGACGCTGGAACGTCCCAGGCGAGCCAGTCGCCATCCTCGTGGATTTCAAGCCGTTCTTCAAGAAGAAAGACGAGATTTACGGCCAGCTGTGGCAAGACTTCCAGGTAGACAGCCTTCATGCCTATGGCGACTACGACGAGGCGTCGATGTTCTCTTATGCCGCCGCGCGTGTCACCCAAAGCTTCTATTATTATAATGTGTCGCCCGACAAGAAAGTGGTGTATCACGGCAACGAGTGGATGACGGGTCTCGGCCTGCTCTACATCCACAAGTACGTGCCAGAGATAGCCACCATCTTCACCACCCACGCCACGAGCATAGGCCGCAGCATAGCCGGCAACAACAAGCCGCTCTACGACTATTTCGAGGGCTACAACGGCAACCAGATGGCCGAGGAGCTCAACATGCAGAGCAAGCACTCCATAGAGCACCAGACGGCGAAATACGTGGATTGCTTCACCACGGTGAGCGAGATTACCGCGCGCGAGTGCAAGCAACTGCTCGACAAGCCTGTCGACGTGGTGCTGCCCAACGGGTTTGAGAACAATTTCGTGCCGAAGGGCGCGGCGTTCACGCGCAAGCGCAAGGCGGCACGCGAGAAGCTGCTCTTGATAGCCAATGAGCTGACGGGCGAGCATTTCGACGACAGCACGCTGATAGTGTCGACCAGTGGCCGCTACGAGTTCCGCAACAAGGGCATTGACGTCTTCATCGACGCCATGAACCTCTTGCGCCACGACGCGCGACTGAAGCGCAACGTGGTGGCGTTTATCGACGTGCCGGCATGGGCGCGCGAGCCACGCGAGGACTTGCAAAGGCGCATGGAGCAGGTGTTCAACGATGGCACGCCTCTCGACACGCCCGTGATAACACATTGGCTCAACAACATGGACTCTGACAACGCACTTGGCAAGATGCGCGCCCTCGGCATGTCAAACGGCAAGGGCGACAAGGTGAAGATTGTCTTCATACCGTGCTATCTCACGGGCGACGACGGCATCGTCAACTTCAACTATTATGATGTCATCCTCGGCAACGACCTTTGCGTGTTCCCGTCCTACTACGAGCCTTGGGGCTACACGCCCTTGGAGTCGATAGCCTTCAAGGTGCCTTGCGTCACCACCGACCTCGCCGGCTTCGGCCTGTGGGTCAACTCGGAGCTTGGACGCTATGGCGAGCTTGCCGATGGCGTGAAGGTGGTGCACCGCACCGACAGCAACTACGCGGGCGTGGCTAATGCCATTGAGGAGACCATCTACGAGTTGTCGGAGATGGGCGCCGACCAAGTGAAGGCTGCAAGGGCCAAGGCAGACAAGTTGTCGAAGAAAGCCCTGTGGAGCCATTTCATCAAGTATTATGAGAAAGCCTACGACTTCGCCCTGCGCAAGGTTCAGGAGCGCGCGTCGAAGTCGTGAGCGAAAAGCGCCGCTGGTTACACATTATTATATATGTAAGTCTCCACATTATTATATATAACAGATAACATTTAATTATATATAACAGATAACATTTAATAGTTAAATATGAAAATCAAAGCTGATTACACTAATGCCCCTCAGTGGAAGGCCATCAACGTCAAGTCGAGCCTCCCTGAGCAACTGGAGTGCCTTAACGAGCTGGCCCATAACATGTGGTGGGCTTGGAACTATGAGGCTCGCAACCTTTTCAAGAGCCTCGACGAGGAGCTCTACGAGCAAGTAGGCCACAACCCCGTGCTGCTGCTCGACCGCCTTGGCTACGACCGCAAGGAGGCCATCGTCAAGGACAAGGCCATCATGAAGAAGGTGAAGGATGTCTATGCCAAGTTCCGCAAGTACATGGACGTGAAGCCCGACAGCAGCCGTCCTTCTGTGGCTTACTTCTGCATGGAGTATGGTCTTAACCAAGTGCTGAAGATCTATTCCGGTGGCCTTGGCATGCTTGCCGGCGACTATGTGAAGGAGGCTTCCGACAGCAACGTGGACATGTGCGCCATCGGCTTCCTCTATCGCTATGGCTACTTCACGCAGAGCCTGAGCATGGACGGTCAGCAAATCGCCAAATACGACGCACAGGACTTCAACTCGCTGCCTATCGAGCGCGTGCTCGACGAGAACGGCAACCAGGTGGTCATTGACGTGCCTTACATGAACTATCAGGTTCACGCCCTCGTGTGGGTGGTCAACGTAGGCCGCGTCAAGCTCTATCTCCTTGACACCGACAACGACATGAACTCAGAGTTCGACAAGCCTATCACCCACAGCCTCTACGGTGGCGACTGGGAGAACCGCCTGAAGCAGGAGATCCTCCTCGGCATGGGCGGCGTGCTCATGCTGAAGAAGCTCGGCATCAAGAAGCAGCTCTTCCATTGCAACGAGGGTCACGCCGCGCTTTGCAACCTGCAGCGTCTGGTCGACTACGTTGACGGCGGCATGAATTTCAACGAGGCTCTTGAGCTCGTGCGCGCTTCTTCGCTCTACACCGTGCACACTCCGGTGCCCGCTGGCCACGACTATTTCGACGAGGGCTTGTTCGGCAAGTACATGGGCGGCTACCCAGCGCGCCTTGGCATCAGCTGGGACGATTTCATCGGCATGGGCCGTGAGAACCCCGACGACCACAACGAGCGTTTCTGCATGAGCATCTTCGCCTGCAACACTTGCCAGGAGGTCAACGGCGTGTCAAAGCTCCACGGCTGGGTCAGCCAGAAGATGTTCGCGCCGATATGGAAAGGCTACTTCCCAGAGGAGAACCACGTGGGCTACGTCACCAATGGCGTCCACTTCCCCACATGGTGCGCAACAGAGTGGCGTAAGGTCTACGATAAGTATTTCGATCCTTCCTTCATGAGCGACCAGAGCAACGAAAGCATTTGGCACGCCATCTACAACGTGCCCGACGACGAGATTTGGAAGACTCGCATGGCCCTCAAGGAGAAGCTCATCAAGTATATCCGCGACAAGTTCACGAAGCAGTGGCTCCGCAACCAGGGCGACCCGGCGCGTGTGTTGTCTCTCTTGGAGCGCATCAACCCCAACGCCCTGATGATTGGCTTCTGCCGCCGTTTCGCCACATACAAGCGCGCTCACCTTCTCTTCACCGATCTCGACCGCTTGAGCAAGATCGTCAACGACCCCGAGCATCCAGTGCTCTTCTTCTTCTCTGGTAAGGCGCACCCTGCCGATGGTGCGGGCCAGGGCCTCATCAAGAAGATTTACGAGATTAGCCAGCGTCCTGAGTTCCTTGGCAAGATCATCTTCCTCGAGGACTACGACATGCAGCTCGCGCGTCGCCTCGTATCAGGCGTTGACATCTGGATGAACACGCCGACACGTCCGCTCGAGGCTTCAGGCACGTCAGGCGAGAAGGCCGAGATGAACGGTGTGGTCAACCTCTCCGTGCTCGACGGCTGGTGGGTTGAGGGCTATCGCGAGAACGCCGGTTGGGCTCTCCCGCAGGAGCGCACTTACCAGAACCAGGGCTATCAAGACTCGCTCGACGCGGCTACCATCTACTCGCTGCTCGAACACGAGATCGTGCCTCTCTATTACGCGAAGAACAAGAAGGGCTACAGCGAGAACTGGATAAAGGTCATCAAGAACTCCATCGCAACCATCGCGCCTCACTACACCATGAAGCGCCAGCTCGACGACTACTATACGAAGTTCTATACCAACGAGGCTGAGCGCAGCGCGAAGCTTCAGGCCAACGACAACCGCCTTGCCAAGGAGATTGCCCAGTGGAAGGAGAACGTGGCCGAGCGTTGGGACAGCATCCGTGTGGTAAAGAAGGACGAGGCTCAGCTCTTCAACGCTTGCCAGACTGGCAAGAAGTACAAGCTCACCTATGTCATCGACGAGCAGGGACTCAATGACGCCATTGGCCTGGAACTTGTCATCCTGAAGCCGGACACCGACACAAGCGACCGCAGGGTCTTCCGCGTGGACGAGTTCAAGATGGTGGGACACAAAGGCAACAACTACACCTTCGAGCTCGAGGAGACACCAGAGCTGGCTGGCAGTTTCAAGACATGCGTGCGCATGTTCCCGAAGAACGCCAACCTGCCTCATCGCGAGGATTTCTGCTACGTGAAATGGCTTGACTAATACATCACCGACATAGCCGCTAAACCATAGCGGCGATAAAAGCATGGGCTGCCACTGCATCCTCCAAAGGATGGTGGCAGCCCATTTGTGTTTGTGTCTTTTATGCATAATTATAAGCGCATTGCATGATATTTGCGCAAATTGTAAGATTATTACGGTTTTTTATTGATAATAGAAAATAAATACTTAATTTTGCAAGCATACTAACAATTGAGTAAATGGTATGACTCAGGATTCAAACATGCTAAAGCGTTTCTACGCTTCATATTCCGAAAAGGTGAAATCGGCAAGGGCGCGCGCTGGCCGCTCGTTGACCTACGCCGAGAAAGTTTTATTCTCACATCTGTTTAATGATTCCGCGTCTTTGCGATTGCGTCGTGGCGAGTCGTATGTGAATTTCCGTCCCGACCGCGTGGCCATGCAAGACGCCACGGCACAGATGGCGCTCTTGCAGTTCATGAACGCCGGCAAGAGTCATGTCGCCGTGCCAGCCACAGTGCATTGCGACCACCTCATTCGTGCCGACGTGGGCGTGAGTAAAGACCTTCCTGCCGCCAAGACCCAAAACAGGGAAGTCTACGATTTCCTGAAGTCGGCGTCGGCAAAGTTCGGAATAGGCTTCTGGGCCCCGGGCGCGGGCATCATCCATCAGGTGGTGCTTGAGAACTACGCTTTCCCTGGCGGCATGATGGTGGGCACCGACTCGCACACGCCCAATGCCGGCGGACTTGGCATGGTGGCCGTGGGCGTGGGTGGCGCCGACGCCGTGGACGTTCTCACTGGCCAGCCATGGGAACTGCGCTTGCCGCGGCTCATCGGCGTGGAACTGAAAGGCAAGCTCTCGGGATGGGCGTCGCCTAAGGATGTCATCCTTGAGATTCTCGGTCGCCTCACCGTGAAAGGCGGCACCAACGCCATACTCGAGTATTTCGGCGAGGGCGTGGCAAGCCTCTCGGCCACGGGACGCGCCACGATATGCAACATGGGCGCGGAACTTGGCGCCACGTGCTCCATGTTCCCGTTCGACAACAACACGGCGACATACCTTCGCCAGACAAGTCGCGACGACGTTGCCGACATGGCGCTTGCCAATGCCGACGACCTAAAGGCCGACGCGGAGGTGTATGCCGAACCTGAAAAATATTTCGACCAGTTGATAACCATCGACTTGTCGGCCCTTGAGCCGCACCTCAACGGCCCGTTCACGCCCGATGCCGCCACGCCGTTGTCGGAGATGAAGGCCAGGGCCCCACATGAGGGCTATCCTTTGAAGGTGGAGGTGGCGTTGGTGGGCTCTTGCACCAACTCATCGTATCAAGACTTGGCTCGCGCCGCGTCGGTGGCGCGTCAGGCCCTGGCCAAGCGCATACCCATGAGCGCCGAGCTTATCATCAACCCGGGTTCGGAGATGATTCGCGCCACGGCTGAGCGCGACGGCATACTCGACGACCTGAGAAAGGTGGGCGGAGTGATAATGACCAACGCCTGCGGCCCTTGCATCGGCCAGTGGAAACGCCACACCGACGACAACAACCGCAAGAACACCATCGTGACGTCGTTTAACCGCAACTTCCGCCGCCGTGCCGACGGCAACCCCAATACCTACGCTTTCATTGGCTCGCCAGAGATGGTCGTGGCCCTTGCCGTGGCAGGACGGCTCGACTTCAATCCCGCCACCGACAAGCTGAAGGACGCCGACGGCAACGAGGTGACGCTCGACGAGCCACGGGGCGAGGCCTTCCCGCCCGCGGGCTTCATCGTGAGCGACGGCCAAAAGGTCGGCAACGTGGAGCAGCTGGAGAAGGAGAGCCTCTTCGTGCCGCCGCACGACGACAACGAGGCCGAGGTGGTCATTGACCCGCATTCCGAGCGCTTGCAAAGGCTTGCGCCGTTCCCGGCTTGGGACGGCAAGGAGCTCACCGGCATGCCCGTGCTCATAAAGACCAAGGGCAAATGCACCACCGACCATATATCTATGGCGGGGCCATGGCTGCGTTTCCGTGGCCACCTGCAAAACATATCCGCCAACCTGCTCATGGGTGCCGTTAACGCTTTCAACGGCAAGAGCAACATCGTGAAAGACCAGATAGACGGCCAGTATAAAGAGGTGTCGGCAGTGGCGAGCCACTATAAGGAGCAGGGCGTGCCAAGCATCATCGTGGCTGAGGACAACTATGGTGAGGGCAGTTCGCGAGAGCACGCCGCCATGGAACCGCGCTTCCTCAACGTGCGCGTGGTGCTGGCAAAGAGCTTCGCGCGCATTCACGAGACGAACCTCAAGAAGCAAGGCATGCTCGCCCTGACCTTCAAGGACAAGGCCGACTACGACAAGGTGAGGGAGGACGACCGCGTGGCCATCACGGGGCTGAAGACCATGGCCCCTGGCAGCGAGCTTGCCGTGACGCTCATCCACGCCGATGGCACCACGGAGACCTTTACGGCGCTGCATTCCTACAACGACTTGCAGATAGAGTGGCTGAAGGCTGGAAGCGCGCTTAATTACTTGACAAAATAAAAACACAGACAATCATGAAGATAACAAAGATAGATGGCAAACTGATGGTGCCGGACACCCCGACCATTCCTTTCGTCGAGGGCGACGGCGTGGGCGCGGAGGTCACTCCGGTGATGCAGGCCGTGGTCAATGCGGCCGTGGAGAAGGCTTACGCCGGCAAGCGCGAGATAGAATGGAAGGAAGTGCTCGCCGGAGGCAAGGCCCATGAGCTGACGGGCGAGTGGTTGCCACAAGCCACCATGGACGCTTTCCGCGAGTATCTCGTGGGAATAAAAGGCCCGCTCATGACCCCAGTCGGCGGTGGCATACGCAGTCTTAACGTGGCGCTTCGCCAAGGTCTCGACCTCTATGTGTGCCAGCGCCCGGTGCGTTATTTCAAGGGCGTGGTGAGTCCGGTGAAGCATCCGGAGAAAGTGGACATGTGCATCTTCCGCGAGAACACCGAGGACATCTACGCCGGAATAGAGTGGGAGTCAGGAACGCCAGAGGCAAGAAAGTTCTACGACTTCATCCACGACGAGATGGGCGTCTCCAAGGTGCGCTTCCCCGAGACGTCGGGCTTCGGCGTGAAGCCTGTGAGCCAGGAGGGCAGCGAGAGGCTCATCCGCGCCGCCATCGACTATGCCTTGGCCCATGGCCGCAAGACCGTGACGCTCGTGCACAAGGGCAACATCATGAAGTTTACCGAGGGCGGATTCAAGAAGTGGGGCTATGCCTTGGCTGAACGTGAATACAAGGACGCCCTCGACGACGGCAGGCTCGTGGTGAACGATTGCATATGCGACGCCTTCCTGCAAAACGCGCTGCTGAAGCCGCAAGACTACAGCGTGATAGCCACCATGAACCTCAACGGCGACTACGTGTCGGACATGCTCGCCGCGCAGGTGGGCGGCATCGGCATAGCGCCGGGTGGAAACATCAACTACCAAACTGGCCATGCCATCTTCGAGGCCACCCACGGCATAGCGCCCGACATCGCCGGCAAGGACATCGTGAACCCGTCGAGCATCATACTCTCTGCCGTGATGATGCTCGACTACATGGGCTGGCACGAGGCTGGCCGAATGATAGAGGACGCGCTGGAGCGCCTCTTCCAGAAAGGAGTGGCCACGGCGGACCTCGCGAGGTTCATGCCCGACGGCACGACAGTTGGCACGAAGCTGTTTGGCGAAAAAATCATTGAGCAACTATGAAGAAGGAATATTTAGTATATAAACTCAGCGACGAGGTAAAGGACGCCTGCAAGATACCGCAAGAGGCTTTCACCAAGTATGGCGTGAAGCGCGGCTTGCGCAACGAGGATGGCTCAGGCGTGCTCGTGGGATTGACAAACATAGGCAACGTCATCGGCTACGACCGCGCCGAGGACGGCACGCTGAAGCCTTGCCAGGGACGCCTCTATTACCGTGGCTATGAGCTCGACGACCTCGTGTCGCCACTGCTGAAGGAGAAGCGGTTCGGCTTCGAGGAGATAGCTTACCTCCTGCTCTCGGGCAAGCTCCCCGACAAGGAGGAACTGGCCGCGTTTACCGAGCTTCTCAACGACAACATGCCGCTCGACCACCGCACCATAGTGCACATCATCGACATCGAGGGCTCTAACATCATGAACATCCTGTCGCGCTGCGTGCTGGAGATGTACACACTCGACCCCAACCCCGACGACATAAGCCGCGACAACCTCATGAGGCAGGCCGTGGAGCTTATAGCCAAGTTCCCAACGGTCGTGGCCTACGCTTACAACATCTATCGCCACTCCGTGCAAGGCAGCAGCCTGCACATCAGTCACCCGAAGGAGAACCTGGGCATTGCCGAGAACTTCCTCTACATGCTCAAGCGCGACTATACCGACCTCGACGCGCGCATGCTCGACCTCTTGCTCATCACCCAGGCGGAGCATGGCGGAGGTAACAACTCCACGTTCACCGTGCGAGTGACAAGCTCGACCCGCACCGACACCTATTCGAGCATAGCGGCGGGCATAGGCTCGCTGAAAGGCCCGTTGCATGGAGGCGCCAACATCAAGTGCATCAACATGTTCCACCACTTGAAGGAGAATATCTCCGACTGGACCGACATCGACGAGATTGACACCTACCTCAACCGCATGCTCCGCAAGGAGTCCTACGACAAGTCGGGACTTATCTATGGCATTGGCCATGCTGTCTATACAATGAGCGACCCGCGCGCCGTGGAACTGAAACGTCTCGCCGGCGAGCTCGCCAAGGAAAAAGGCAGGATGAAGGAGTATGACTTCTTGAAGCTCATAGAGCAGGAGGGCGTGAAGTGCGTCACGGAGTTCAGGAAGTCGAAGAAGCCCATCTGCGCCAACCTCGACTTCTATTCCGGATTCATCTACGAGATGCTGGGCTTGCCACAGGAAATCTACACCCCTATCTTTGCCATGGCGCGCATCGTGGGCTGGATGGCGCACCGCATAGAGGAGCTCAACTTCGAGGGTCGCCGCATCATACGCCCTGCCTACAAGAACATATTGGAACACAAGGATTATGTTCCTATAAACGAGCGATGAGCGAATTTCAATAGCTTTGCAGGGACGGGCACAAAACCCGTCCCTGCTTGCGGTTATCTTATGTGAACCAGCATTGGTTATACAAATTGAAGCAAATATTGTCAAAAGGCGAGCAAAACGGTTGCCTTTCACCACATTCTTCTTTCCTTTGCACGCGGAAAAACAAGACAAATGCAGGACAATACCATTCTGACCATAACAGGAAGTGACCCTACGGGCGAGTCGGGAATCCAGGCTGACATAAAGTATATATCAGAGCTTGGGCTTACCGCCGTTTCCGCCATCACTACCGTCACCCTGCAAAACACTCTCGGCATTCAGGAGTTTCACGACTTGCCTGCCAGTGTCGTGGGCGGTCAGATAGAGGCCCTTGTCAACGACGTGCAGCCCAAGGTGGTGAAGATTGGCATGATGCGGCGCGTGGAGACCATACAGACGGTGGTCGAGGCGTTGCGGCGTTACACTCCGGCCTTCGTGGTCTACGACCCGGTGCTTTTCTCCAGTCGTGGCGACAGGCTCATGGGCGATGAGGCCCTTGGCATAGTGAGGCGAAGGCTGTTCCCCTTGTGCTCGGTCATCGTGGTGCGCCGCCATGAGGCCCATGCGCTTTTGGGCGACATGGTGCCCAGCAACGTTTGCTTCATCGACGACGACAATCGTCACGGACTGAGCAACGGCTTCTCGTCGTCGCTTGCCGTGGCCCTCTGCAAGGGCAAGAAGATGGACGAGGCCGTTGGCAAGGCCAACGAGTTTTGCCAGCGCCAGCTGTCTGCCACCACTGTGCTGCAGGGCAGGAGCGCGCAGCTCTACAACGACTTCGTGTCGCTCGTTCGCCAAGACTTCGCCGTCAGCAGCGACGTGGCGTCCTATGCCGAGAAGCTCAACGTGGGCAGTGCCTATCTCGGGCAGGTGTGCCGCCGCATAGCCGGCAAGAGCCCCAAGAGCATCATCGACGACTTCATAGTGAAAGACATAGAGCGGCAACTCTCCAAGACCGGCAAGACCATCCTGGAGATAGCGCAAGGTCTCGGGTTCTCGTCGCAGGCGCATTTGTCGAGGTTTTTCAAGAACATAGTAGGCAAATCACCAAGCGAATATAGAACATGGAAGACAGAATGACTTTGAACCGCAATCTGGCGCAGATGCTGAAGGGCGGTGTTATCATGGACGTTACAACGCCCGAACAGGCAAAGATAGCCGAGGCGGCCGGCGCGTGCGCCGTGATGGCCTTGGAGCGCATACCTGCCGACATACGCGCGGCTGGCGGAGTGGCGCGCATGAGCGACCCCAAGATGATAAAGGGCATACAGCAGGCCGTGTCGATACCTGTGATGGCGAAGTGCCGCATTGGCCATGTGGCCGAGGCGCAGATATTGCAGGCCATAGAGATCGACTACATCGACGAGAGCGAGGTGCTCAGTCCTGCCGACAACGTTTACCACATCGACAAGACCAAGTTCAACGTGCCTTTCGTTTGTGGAGCCAAGAACCTCAGCGAGGCTCTTCGCCGCATTGCCGAGGGTGCCACGATGATACGCACCAAGGGCGAGCCGGGCACGGGCGACGTGGTTCAGGCCGTGAGCCACATGAGGCTGATGCAGAGTGAGATACGTCGACTCGTGGGTATGGCCGAGGATGAGCTTTTCGAGGCCGCCAAGCAGCTTCAGGCTCCTTACGACCTCGTGAAATATGTCCACGACAACGGCAAGTTGCCTGTGGTCAACTTCGCTGCCGGAGGCGTGGCCACGCCAGCCGACGCGGCACTGATGATGCAGCTCGGCGCCGAGGGCGTGTTCGTGGGCTCGGGCATATTCAAGAGCGGCAATCCCACCAAGCGCACCGCCGCCATCGTGCAGGCCGTGACCAACTATAACGACGCCGCCAAGCTGGCGGAGCTCTCCGAGGACCTCGGACCTGCCATGGTGGGCATCAACGAGGAGGAGATAAAGGTGCTGATGGCGGAAAGGGGCAAGTAGATGCGCATGGCTGTCTTATCCCTTCAGGGGGCTTTCATTGAGCACGAGCGCATGCTGCGAAGCCTCGGAGCCGACGTGTTCGAGGTGCGCGAGCTTGCCGACTGGCACCAGCCCAAGGACGGACTGGTGTTGCCCGGCGGCGAGTCTACCACGCAGGCCAAGCTGCTCGGCGACCTCAACCTCCTGGACCCAATCCGGGCCGACATAGAGGCGGGCTTGCCCGTGTTCGGCACTTGCGCCGGGCTCATCCTCCTGGCCAAGGACATAGAGGGCAAGCCGGAGCGCCGCCTCGCCACCATGGACATCAGCGCGCGCCGCAACGCCTATGGCCGTCAGCTCGGCAGTTTCCACACCGAGGCGGAGATGGAAGGCGTGGGCCGCATACCCATGACCTTCATCCGCGCGCCATATATCGAGGGCGTGAGCGGCAGTGCCAAGGCCCTTGCCACGGTCGACGGCCACATCGTGGCGGCGCGTCAGGGCAACCAGCTCGTCACGGCGTTCCACCCGGAGCTCGACACCGACACGCGTGTACACGCTTATTTCATGGACATGATGAGGTAGAGGCTTCGCGGCAGTTGCGACGCCTCTCTTACTGGTTGCGTTGCTTTTGCGCTGGCTTCATGTGCCTTCTCTTGGCCAGGCGGTTCATCATCTTGCGCTCCTTTATCTTCAAACGGGCGGATGCCTTTGGGTAATATGCGTGAAAATGTAAAATATTATTGCCAAAATTTAACACTTGGAAACTGGTGCAAATAGAGCGGAAAAAGGGTAGCCTTCCGCCCTTTGGCAACGCCGCCGGCGGCTTTTCGGCCATGTTTTTTTGCCATGGTAGCCAAATGGCGTCGCCGTTACAGTGTAATCGCGATGCCGTTACGGTGCAATCGCGTTGCCGTTACGGTGTAACGGCGTTGCGATTACACTGTAACGGCGACGCTGTTTGGCAGTTTTCGTGACGCCTAAAAACCGTTAAAAATATAACGTATTGATATTCAAGGACTTATCAAAACTGCCCAAAATTCGCGTTTTTTCGACCAACCGACGGCTTGGTTGAAAAAAAACGATTCTCAGACGACCACTTGTAAAATATTATTATCGCATTGCAAGAACGTGCCAACCTTTGGATATTAATCGATGATTATTCCCTTGGCCATTAATCGTCAAAGTAGAAAGAAATGCGTAATTTTGTAGTGTTGATTTTATATGTGTAGCATGAAAAAGATATTATCGTCATTTCTCTTCTTGACAGCGTTTGGCACGCCCGTGCTTGCCGGCGACCATATAGTGGGGAGTTTCCGTCTCAATGGTCCTGTGGCGTTGAGCCGTCCCTTTATGCTCGACAGCGTCGACGTAAGCGGCCATGCCTTCAGCGACGACGCTTACCTTAGCCGCCCGTTGCGAGAGTCGGGCACGCTGACGCTCGTCTCCGGGCAGAAGTTGCGGTCGGATAAGGCCCTGGCCTTGGCGTCGCTCTCTTTCGACATGGAGGCCACAATGTACACCAAGGCCAAGCTCACGGTGGCGGGCCTGAAAAGCAGCAAGCTCTTCGTGGACGGAGCCGAGAGCGATGGCGACCTGACCCTCGAGCCTGGCACCCACCGCGTTGAGGTCCGCGCCCTTCTGCGTGGCGAAGCCGCGAAGCCCAAGGTCACCGTCACCACCGACAACGACGCCGCGCTCAACATCCTTGAGCCAGGCGCGAAGCGTGTCTACGCGCTGAAAGACGTGCTCGTGGGCAAGCGATACAGTGGGCTTAGCCTCTCGCCCGACGGCCGCTATGCCATCACCGGCTGCTACGACACCCACGACGGCGGCAGGGTGTCGTGGTCGTGGACGCTGAGGGAGGTGGCCACGGGCAGGGTGCTGCGCGTGAGCGACAAAAGCATGAGGTTCTATCCCGGCACCGACGACCTGATCGGCGAGCGCGTGGCCGACAACGGCAACCGCCAGCTCGTGAGGACATCCATGGCCGACGGCAGCGAGACCGTGGTGGCCAACCTGCCAAGTGGCGACGGTTGGGAGATGACGCCCGATGGCAAGGCCGTCATCCTCTCGCACGACAACAAGGGCCCCGTGGAAGACAAGGACGTGTTTCAGGTGGTGGAGCCCGATGACCGCCAGCCGGGATGGCGCGACCGCACGTCGCTCTCGCTCCTCGACATACAGACGGGCGTTGTGCAGCCCTTGACGTTCGGCTTCCGCAATGTGTCGCTGCTCGACATCAGTCCCGACAGCAAGCGCGTGCTGTTCATCACCACGAGCCGCAGGCTCACCGCACGCCCCACGACGCTCTTCTCCATCTGGAGCATGGACCTGGAGACGCTGAAGGCCGAGTGCCTTGTTAAGGACGACGGCTTCGTGGCAAGCGCGAAGTTCTCGCCCGACGGCAAGCAGATAGCCATAATGGGCTCGCCGGAGTGTCTCGGCGGAGTGGGGAAGAACGTGCCCGAGGGCAGCGTGCCCAACATGTACGACTACCAGCTCTACACCTTGGACATTGCCACTGGCAAGGTCAAGGCCCTGACAAGAGACTTTAACCCCTCGGTGAACACCTACGAATGGTCGAGGGCCGACGGCAATATCTGGTTCACCGCCTACGACCGCGACTATTGCCACCTTTACCGTTGCGACCCTGCCACGGGCTCCATCGCGCAGGCGCGAGAGCCGGAAGACATGGTCAACCAGATAGCCGTGGCCGACAAGTCGCGCACGCTGCTATGGCAAGGTCAGGGCGCGAGCAACAGCGACCGTCTCTACAGTCTCGACACCGCCACGGGCAAGTCGACGCTCCTGGAAGACCTCAACGCTGACAAGATGAAAGACGTGCGGCTGGGCAGTTGCGAGCCGTGGTCGTTTGTCAGCAGTAGGGGCGACACCATCTCTTGCCGCTACTACCTGCCCCCGCGCTTCGACAGCAAGAAGCGCTATCCCGTCATCGTGAACTATTATGGCGGCTGCTCGCCCACGAGCCGCGCCTTCGAGTCGCGCTATCCTCAGCATGTCTATGCCGCCGCCGGCTACGTGGTGCTGGTGGTCAACCCGAGCGGCGCCGTGGGCTTTGGCCAGGAGTTCGCGTCGCGCCATGTCAACACGGCGGGCAAGGGCGTGGCCGATGACATAATAGAGGCCACCAAGACCTTCTGCCGCGACCACGCCTTCGCCGACAGCTCCAAGGTGGGGTGCATAGGCGCGAGCTACGGAGGCTTCATGACGCAATACCTGCAGACGCGGACCGACATCTTCGCATGCGCCATATCCCACGCCGGCATCAGCGACCACACCAGCTATTGGGGCGAGGGATATTGGGGCTACAGCTACAGCGAGGTGTCGATGGCCAACAGCTATCCATGGACGCGCAAGGACCTCTACGTGGACCAAAGCCCACTGTTCAACGCCGAGAAGATACACACGCCGCTGCTCTTCCTCCACGGCAACGCCGACCACAACGTGCCGATAGGTGAGAGCATACAGATGTTCACGGCCTTGAAGCTCCTTGGCAGGCCCACGGCCTTCGTGGTGGTGGACGGGCAAGACCACCACGTGCTCGACTTTGGCAAGCGCGTGAAGTGGCACAACACCATCATGGCGTGGTTCCAACGCTATCTCAAGGGCGACGACTCCTGGTGGAAAGCCATCTACAAACCCGTGATGCGATAAAGCCCAGGGCCCTTGGGTAAACACGGTGGCTCTGCCGAGGGCGGCAGAGCACAGAACTACCCAAGCCCCTTGGCTTGCTGCTTGGCTTGCCCCTTGCCTCTTGCTGCTCGGCTTGCCTCTTGGCTCTTGCTGCTCGGCTTGCCTCTTGCCTCTTGCTGCTTAGCTTGCCTCTTGCTGCTTGCTGCTCGGCTTGTCTCTTGCTGCTCGGCTTATTGCTTGCCCTTGGGCTTGCCTTGAAGTTTTGTTTTTCCAGTTTAGTTATGTGCGGTGCCGTCCTCGGCACCGGAAAAGTCATCCCTTATGAACAACGAAACCCCAGCGCCACGCCTCCCTACCCGGCACAACATGAAACGGCGATGCGCCAACCACGACTACCGCTCGCGCTGCATGTATATGGTGACACTTGTCATCGAGGGGCGGAGGCAGTTGCTCGGTACCCTAACCGGTGACCCCATGATACAAAACGGCAGACCTGGATGCGCGGCCCTTGTGCCGTCGCCGCTGGGCAGGGCCGTCGTCCAGGCATGGAAGGAGTTGCCTCCTCGTTTCCCTGACGTGAGAAACATCAGCCTCCAGCTCATGCCCGACCACCTGCACTTCATCATTTTCTTCACTGCCATCTCCGACGTGACACTTGGCTCGGTGGTGAGAATCTTTGAAGCTGAATGCCGGAAGAAATACAAGAAGCTTGTGGAAGCGGGCGACTTGCCGCCCGTGCCAACCTATATTCTTGAAGAGCAGCTGAAGGCTCAACAAGAGAAGCGCAAGAGCCGCTACGGTGTTCTCTTCGAGCCGGGATTCAACGACAAAATCTTATGGCATGAAGGCGAGTTGGACGCTTGGCGGCAATATCTCGCCGACAACCCACGCCGGCGATTATTGAAAGAGCGGCTGAAAGACCTCTTCACCATAAGGCATAATGTCAAAGCCGCGGGGTTCACGTTTGATGCCATGGGAAACGAGTTTCTCCTTGATTACCCTCGGCGCATCTTTGTCCAGTGCTCAAGACGATTGACAGATGAGAACATAAGTTGCTTATTGGCTAAACTGGAACCAGACTTTTGCCAAGGTTCTGTCTTCGTCTCTGCCGCCATATCACCGGGTGAAAAGGCCGTGATGCGAAGGGCGCATGAAAGGGGATGCCCTGTTGTCATTCTCAGGGAAAACGGATTCGGGAAATATGAGAAGCCGGGCGGCAGGGCCTTTGACGCCTGTGCCAGGGGACTTATGCTCATGCTCTCCCCTTGGGATTATCACACGGAGCGATTGACCATAACACGGGAAAAATGCCAGATGCTGAACGTGATGGCAGAGCGAATCTCCAATGGTAAACTGCCGTCGTTACAATAAAATAACAAGAATAAAAAAACAAACAGTAATGAAGAAAATCCTTATATCCGCTGTCGCCATTGTCGCCATAGTGCTTGTTGCCTTTCAGCTCAACGGCTTTGTGCTCCTGGCCCTTGTGGTGCTCTTGCCCGTCATTGTCTTTCGCAAACGTCTGCGCAAGGACGCAGCTTGTGCCACACGTCTTCTCACCATGGAAGAGGCCGTGGCGCGATATGGCGACCCCGACGACAGTATCATCGTGGATGCCACGTGCGCCAATGAAGCGGCAGGCTGCATCCTGGTCTTCAAGCAGAAACGGATGCTGGTCGTGGCCGGCGAGCCTATAAGCATGGACGACATCACGGACGTGGCGACCGTCAACACTGCTACGCCCTATACCATAGGCCAGTATCAACTTGTCTTGACGACCAAGAGGCCTGAAAGCGAATATGTCCGCATGAACGCCGGTCTCGATGCCGGATGGGCGAGGGAGGTGGCCACGCAGGTCATCGACGTGCTGAGGAGGTAGCCATGGCGCAGAGGAAGATTACCGGGGAAACGACGTTTTGGACGTGAAAAGCCCAGCGTGGTGCCATGATGTCACGGTTGCGTGACATTGTGGCGCACGGGCGGCTTGGGCACAAAGGTTGCAATACTGTGGGTGAAGTTCGAAAGAGCTTCAAGACAAACGAAAATAAAAAACAAAAAAATAATTAGGAGGTTATGACTATGTTATTCCCAGTATTGAACGATTGGTTTGACAACGATTTCAGTGACAACATGATGAACGGCTTGCGTCGCGTCAACGCTACCGCTCCGGCAGTCAACGTGAAGGAAGATGCCGATAAGTACACCATGGAAGTGGCCGTGCCTGGCATCAAGAAAGACTACGTTCGCATTGACCTCAACAAGGATGGCGACCTTGAGCTTTCCATCGAGAACAAGCTCGAGCATCACGAGGAAGACGGCAAGGCAGAGCGCAAGGAGCACTATCTGCGCCGCGAGTTCTCTTACACCAACTACCAGCAGACTTACAGTCTGCCCGACGACGTGGAGAAGGACGGCATTTCCGCGAAGGTCGAGGACGGCATCCTGAGCATCGTGCTTCCTAAGATAAAGAAGAACGAGGCTAACGTGAATGGAAGGAGAATTGAGATAGGTTAGTTTCTTTCAATGGCTTGAAAGATAGTTGGTAAAAAGATTGTGGATTAAGAAGAAAGCCCCGTCTTTCCTGTGAAGGAAGGCGGGGCTTTCGCGTTTATTGCGTGACCTTATCTTTTCTTATTTCACGATCTTTTGTCCGTTTACGATGTATATGCCATGGGGCAGCTTCGTGATGTCGTCTCCAAGGTAAGCTCCGTTGATGGAATAGACCCTTCCGTCAGTGGCTTGCTTGTCGCCCCAAACGGGGAGAATGCCGCTGGCCACGTCGTTGACGTAATCGAACTTCAGCACGCTGTTGTCGTTGTCGTATTTTATGTATTTTATGTTCTTTATGGCCTTGTTGGTATTCAGCTTCTCGGTCTTCGCCGCGTTGTACCAGCAGAAGTTTGGTTGCTTGTTGGTGTCGCTCAGCTCCGTCACGTTTTGGCCGAAGAGGTCGCCTTTATGGCTATTTACGTAGTCGTTTTCGTTGGCTTTTAGATACGATGACAGGCAAGCCCCGTCGGCTGGCACCACCGCCATGCCAGGATAGCCAGGCGCGTTGTTGAGATGCGTGCCGGAGTATAGCGTCTCGCTTGGCAGGCAGACGTGGTAAACGAGCAAGCCGTTGCCGAAGAGGTACTTGTTCCACCCTTCCAGCTGTATGTACTCCAGCATGAGATACTCTTTATCGTTTAGTGGGTTCGCTATCTTGTAAGCCGTGCCGCCCTGCTCGGTCGATGTCGTCATGGTGACGCTCGCGTCGCTGTCGAGCGGCTTTATGTCCACCGGCCATCCCATTTGCTCTTTCTCGAATGCCGTGTAGGCGGTGGGGCAGAATCCTGCGTGGGTGTATTCGCCACCGTCCATGAGGTCCCAGTATTCCATCTCCTGGTTGTCCAAGTATGCCGATGTCGCTGTGGGGTACATGTCGGGCAGGCCAAGGGAGTGGGAAAACTCATGGCAAATCACGCCAAGTCCGTTTACGACTGGAATGGTACTATCTTTAATCTTCACGGGTGAAAGCTCGCCCGACATGGTGTACCATCTCACCTTCTTGCCGCCCAATGTCGCTCCGTCGGTGGTCCAGCAGTTGGCCCATACCGTGGTTCCGTCGCCTCCGTCGTTCTGTCCCAGTCCGGCATAGACAATGTATACGCAATCGATGGTCGTGCCGTCGCTGCAAAACGACTTGATGTCGTCTTCCGTCACTTGGTCCTCAACGAGTTTCAAGGCGTCCTTCACGAGTTGCCGTGGATCCTCATCTTTGTTGTCGTCCTCGTGCGTGCCTCCATAAGATGTCTCCGGTTTGTCGACGGTCACGGGGCCGTAGACCTTGAACTTTGGGGTGAACTCGCCGTTGCTCATGTCGCGGAAATACTTTGCCACGGAGCCGTAATTGAGATAGTTGCCGTTGCCAAGGTCTGCTTGCGTGTCGCTTTTGAATAATTGCTCAAAGGCTTCCTTGGGCTTGTTTATCTTGAACTTCACGTCCTGGAAGTTGACAAGCACCACGGGTATGGTGATAGTGCCCGTGTGTGGCACGTAGTTATTCTGTGTGGAGATAGCCCTTTGGCCTTTGCTGTAGGCCGCGGCCTCGCGCTCCATGAGCATCGCCGTTCCGCATTGCCTGCGCCTGAACGTTTGTTGCGCCATGACGCAATGAGAGAGCAATAGGGAAATGATGAGTAAAGCGGTGTGTTTCATTTTCTTGTTTTGGTTAATGCTTTGTTTTTATACCCAAGGCCTTCCTGTAGGCGTGGATTATAGGGTCGTTGTCGGCCTCGTCCATTCTCTTGAATATCTTTGCCATCTTCTTTGCGTTGCGGTTGTCGCGGCGGCGCTTCGGGCTGAGCAGGTCGGAGAGGTTGAAATCGATGCCGGTGATGGGGTGTTGCAGTGCCATCTCCACGCGGTCTTCCTTAGTCCATTTGTTCACCGCTTTCTTGAAGTTGTCCGACTGCGAGCCGTATACCACCACTTCGCCGATGTTGTTGTAGTCCTTTATCACGGGAATGGTGTCTGCCGCGAGCCTTGCCGGAATGCGCAATGCCACGTAGCCAGGCTTGACGAGGATCAACGTGTCGAACTTCTCGGGTACCTCCGCCGAGCCGAAGACGTTTGTGGTGTCGGCCTTCAGCTTGTCGGCCCAAACGTGGAAACCCTGCACGGGACGGCTCACCTCAGGGTCGTAGACCGTGACGTGGCGCTGGGCGTCGGCTCGCTCCAATGGGAGCAAGGAGAGGATGAGAACGCATAAATACACTATGTGCTTCATAAGTAAATATACCTAATAATGTGTTGAGGCTACAAAAATAATCAAAAAAAGTCAAGGCGTGGAAAAAAACGCTTGACTTGTGACAATTTAACGTTTCGGCAATTATTTTATCCCGTTTTTCTGTAACGATTCGATGAAAAAGAACTAACTTTGCATATCAAATGGTATCGAGATAAAAATAGTATCTTAAAATGGCTGAATCAAGACAAATCAAGACTGCGCTTATCTCCGTGTTCCACAAGGATGGACTGGAGGATCTCCTCAAGAAGCTTAACGAGGAGGGTGTGAAATTTCTTAGCACCGGCGGCACGCAGAAATTCATAGAGGGACTGGGCTACGACTGCCAAAAGGTGGAGGACGTGACCACGTATCCGTCAATCCTCGGAGGCAGGGTGAAGACCCTTCATCCTAAAATCTTCGGCGGCATTCTCGCTCGTCGCGACAATGAGGGTGACCAGAAGCAGATGGAGGAGTATGAGATTCCTTCAATCGACCTCGTCATCGTGGACCTCTATCCTTTCGAGCAGACAGTGGCAAGCGGAGCGTCGGAGCAGGACATCATAGAGAAGATTGACATAGGCGGCATCTCGCTCATACGCGCCGGGGCAAAGAACTTCAAGGATGTTGTCATCATCCCGAGCAAGGCTGAATATCCCGTGCTGCTGGAATTGCTTAACCAAAAGGGCGCCGTGACCGATTTGGAGGATCGCCGCATGCTCGCCGAGAGGGCGTTTGGCGTGTCGAGCCATTATGATACGGCTATCCATGAGTGGTTTGCCTCTCTGCGCTAAACCACGTCGTTGATACGTCAATCAAGAAATATAAAATATAGAAACAAGAAATTAAATGGGAATGTTTTCTTTCGTTCAGGAGATAGCGATGGACCTGGGCACTGCCAACACCATCATCATCAGCGATGACAAGATCGTGGTCGATGAGCCTTCTGTCGTCGCCCTTGACCGCCGTACGGGCAAGATGATCGCGGTCGGCGAGAAAGCCAAGATGATGTATGAAAAGACCCACGACAACATACGTACCATTCGCCCACTGCGCGACGGCGTGATTGCCGACTTCACGGCTTGTGAGCAGATGATGCGCGGTCTTATCAAGATGGTCCACACGGGCAGCCGCCTCTTCTCTCCGACGCTTCGCATGGTAATAGGCGTGCCTTCTGGCTCTACAGAGGTTGAGCTTCGCGCCGTGCGCGACTCTGCCGAGCATGCCGATGGACGCGACGTTTACCTTATCTTTGAGCCTATGGCGGCAGCCATTGGCATTGGAATAGACGTTGAGGCCCCGGAGGGCAACATGATTGTCGACATAGGCGGTGGCTCTACCGAGATTGCTGTCATATCTCTTGGTGGCATCGTGAGCAACAACTCCATCCGCATTGCCGGCGATGACCTCACGGCTGACATCCAAGAATACATGAGCCGTCAGCACAACGTGAAGGTCTCTGAGCGTATGGCCGAGCGCATCAAGATACATGTGGGTTCTGCGCTTACCGACCTTGGCGACGAGGCTCCTGAGGACTATGTGGTGCATGGTCCTAACCGCATCACGGCCCTGCCAATGGAGGTGCCGGTGTGCTATCAGGAGATTGCCCATTGCCTTGACAAGACGGTGGCGAAGATAGAAAACGCCGTGCTCTCCGCACTGGAGGCCACTCCTCCAGAGCTCTATGCTGATATCGTGAAAAACGGTATCTGGCTCACTGGCGGCGGCGCGTTGCTCCGTGGTCTTGACAAACGTCTGCAAGACAAGATAAGCATTCCTTTCCATATCGCGGAGGATCCTCTCCACAGTGTGGCCAAGGGCGCTGGCATCGCGCTTAAGAATGTAGACAGGTTCTCGTTCCTTATGCGTTAATTGTGCGATGCACAATTTAATTGATTTTTTACAAAAGCATAGCCACTGGTTCCTTTTCGTATTGCTCGAAATAATCAGTTTGGTCTTGTTGTTCCAATACAATAGCTATCAAGGTAGCGTGTGGTTCACCTCGGCCAATACTGTTTGTGGCAAGGTGGACTCGTGGAACTCCGCCGTGGAAAGTTTTTTCTCCTTGGGTAAGGTCAATCAAGAACTTACCCAGCGCAACCTATATTTGGAGCAGCAGGTGAAGAAACTTTCCACGCGTCTCTATGATGTCACGAAGGACACCACGTGGACCGACACCGCGGGCGTGAAGCTGCTCAAGAACTTCAAGCTCATTCCCGCCAAGGTGGTGAGCAACAGCGTGGTGCATGCCAACAACCTCATCACTATTGACAAGGGCTCACTTGACGGCGTCAAGGTTGACATGGGCGTGGCTTGTGGCAGTGGCGTGGTAGGTATAGTGTATCTCACCTCGCCCCATTATTCCATTGTGATTCCTGCCATCAATACGAAGTCGAACATAAGTTGCCGTATTCAGGGAAGAGACTATTTCGGTTATCTTCACTGGACGGGCGGCGATCCGCAGAAGGCTTATGTGGAGGAAGTGCCGCGTCATGCGCGCTTCAAGCTGTACGACAACGTGGAGACGAGTGGATTCTCGTCTGTTTTCCCTCCTGGCATATTGGTGGGAAAAATCCTTCATGTCTATAATTCTGTCGATGGCGTGTCGTATAGGCTGCAAGTGAGATTGGCAACCGACTTCTCGCGCCTGCGTGATGTTTGCGTCATAGACAACGCGCCTGTCTTGGAACGCCTCGAAGTGTTGCGTGCCGCGCAAGACTCGCTGAAAGGCAACGTCGACAAGTAAAGTGGGAAGACAGCGATGGCGACGCGCACATGAATCAGAGACGCGTATGGCAGGTCGTTGAGGTAAGAGGTATAGTAGATTAGTTAAAAGTTGAATAGGAAGAAAAGGTAAAAGGATGAATATTGATTTCCTGAAACGTTTGCTGCTTTTCTTTGGGCTGATGCTTGTTCAGGCGTTGGTGCTCAACCACGTCCACCTTTTTGGCGTGGCCACACCGTTGCTGTATGTCTATTTTGCCATTTCCTTTAGGCGTGGCACGCCTAAATGGGTCATGCTTGTATGGAGTTTCCTGTTGGGCTTGAGCATTGACGTCTTCTCCAATACCCCAGGTCTTGCCGCCGCGTCCATGACGTTGGCAGCGGCCGTACAGCCTTATTTGCTTGAGCTGTTTATTCAGCATGGCGACAACGACGAGGTGTTTCCGTCTATTCGTGAGCTTGGCTTGAGCAAGTTCACGTTGTTCGCGTTGATTCTGACATTTGTTTATTGCCTTGTCTTTTTCACGTTGGAGTCGTTCACGTTTTTCAATTGGCTTCAATGGTTGTTGAGCATTTTCACAAGCCTGTTGTTGACGCTTCTTTTGGTGTTGGTCGTCGACAACTTGAGGCGTTTTTAGCGCAAGCATAGTGGAGAGGAGTCGAGATGAAGGATTTCAGTCTTGAGAATAGGAAAAGGGTTATAGGTGGCGTCGCAGTCTTCATAGTGGTGCTCTATGTAGTCAGGTTGTTCGCGCTTCAGGTCATGAGCGACGACTATCGCAAGAGCGCCGACTCCAACGCTTTCCTGAAGAAGGTGGAGTTCCCCAGTCGTGGCATCATACGCGACAGGAACGGTAAGTTGCTGGTTTTCAATCAGCCTTCCTACGACATCATGGTCGTGATGAACGAGGAGCGCGGCCACCTTGACACGTTGGACTTCTGCCAGACCTTGGGCATTACCAAGGAGACGTTCATCAAAAGGATGAACGACATAAAGGATCCCGCCAAGAATCCAGGATATTCCCGTTTCACCCAACAATTGTTCATGACGCAGGTTGACGACAAGAACTTCAGCGTGTTTCGTGAGAAGATGTTTCGTTTCCCCGGCTTCTATATCCAGAAGCGAACCATACGGCAATACATGTATCCTTATGGAGCTCATATCCTTGGCGAGGTGTCGGAGGTATCGCAAAGCGACATCGACGAGGACAGCTATTACCAGCCTGGCGACTACATAGGCAAGCTGGGCGTGGAGCGAAACTATGAGAAAGAGCTCCGCGGCATCAAGGGAGTGCAGGTCCTTCTCCGCGACGCCCATGGACGGGTGCAAGGACATTACCAGCACGGCAAGTTCGATCATCGTCCCGTGCCAGGCAAGGAGCTCACCCTTGGCCTCGACGTTAATCTCCAGGCCCTTGGCGAGCGCATGATGCAAGGCAAGATAGGCGCCATCGTAGCCATAGAGCCATCCACGGGCCAGATTCTTTGCATGGTGTCGTCGCCGACCTATGACCCACGGTTGCTTGAGGGAAAGAACCGCAACAAGTATCATAAGTTTCTCACCCATGACCCACAGAAGCCATTGCTCAACCGTGCCATCATGGGCCAGTATCCTCCTGGCTCCACGTTCAAGACGACGCAAGGGCTCACATTCCTCTCCGAGGGCATCATCTCACCGGCCACACAGTATCCTTGCCACAGGGGATTCTATTACAAGGGACTTCACGTGGGTTGCCACAGCCACGCCGCGCCGTTGAGCCTCGTGCCGGCCATCAGCACATCGTGCAACGCCTTCTTCTGCTGGGGCTTGTTCCACATGATGAGCAACCGCGCGAAATACAAGACCGTGGAAGATGCCATGAACACATGGCGCGACTATATGGTGTCCATGGGCTTTGGCTATCGCCTCGGCATCGACCTGCCCGGCGAGAAACGCGGCTTGATACCCAACGCCACGTTCTACGACAAGGCTTACCATGGCTCATGGAATGGCTTGACCATCATAAGCATAAGCATAGGACAGGGTGAGGTCAACCTCACTCCGTTGCAGATTGCCAACCTTGGCGCGACTATCGCCAACCGCGGCTACTACTACGTGCCTCACGTGGTGAGGAATATTCAAGGCGAGCCTATCGACACATTGTTCACGCGTCGCCATTACACCAAGGCCCAACGCCGCGCCTACGACTACATCGTGGCCGGCATGCGCTCTTCGGCCATGGGCGGCACTTGCAAGATGCTGGGATCGTTGCCTTTCGCCGCTTGCGGCAAGACGGGAACGGCGCAGAACCGTGGCCACGACCACTCCGTGTTCATGGGCTTCGCCCCCATGGACAAGCCGAAGATAGCCATTGCCGTGTATGTGGAGAATGGCGGTTGGGGTGCCGATTATGGCGTGCCAATGGGAAAAGTGTTGATGGAACAGTATATCATGGGCAAGCTCAGTCCTTCGGGCGAGAGGCTTGCCACGGAAATGCAGAATCGCAGGATATCTTATGGAGACTCAGAACGATAAAGGACAGCCAAGCATCTGGCGCAGCTTAGACTGGTGGACGGTGGGCATATACATCGCCCTACTCATCTTCGGATGGATTAGCGTGTGCGGTGCCAGTTACACATACGGAGAGACCGACATCTTCAGCCTTTCCACGCGTTCGGGCATGCAGATAGTGTGGATATGCACCTCTTTTGCCCTTGGCTTTATCCTTCTCATGCTCGACGACCGCTTCTACGACACCTTTGCCTATGTCATATACGCGGTGCTGCTGCTCTTGCTGTTTCTCACGATATTCAACCCCCACGAGATCAAGGGCTCCCGCTCTTGGATAGTGCTTGGCCCGCTGAGGTTGCAGCCGGCGGAGTTTGCCAAGTTCGCCACGGCGTTGGCGGTGTCGAAACTGATGAGCACCTTCGGTTTCGACATGCAAAAGCCCAAGCATTTCTTCTCTGCAATGGCCATCATCCTGTTGCCCATGTTGTTTATCATAGGCCAGAGGGAGACCGGCTCGGCCCTTGTCTACCTCGCGTTCTTCCTCATGCTCTATCGTGAGGGGATGCCAGGCAGCATATTATTCACTGGCGTCGCCATGGTCATCTATTTCGTGGTCGGCATCAAGTATGAGCAAGTGTTCCTTTTGGGCACGCCAACGTCGGTTGGAAAGTTCGTGGTGTTGCTGCTCGTGCAGATATTCGCCTCGTCGATGGTTTATATCTATGCCCACAACCGCCATTTCGCGTTGCGGCTCTTGGCCATTTGCACGGGCGTGACGTTGCTCGTGCTGTTGTTCTCCGAGTTTGTAATCCCGTTCGACATAGTATGGGTTCAGCTTGGCATATCAGCCTTTCTTATAGGTTTCCTTGTCTATGAGGGACTGTCCACCCGCATACTCCATTATCTCTTGATAGCGTTGTTCTCAGTTGGCAGCATAATCTTCTTCTACAGTGCCGACTACGTGCTCAACAACGTGATGGAGCCGCACCAGCGTGTCAGGATAAACGTGTTGTTGGGACTGGACGATGACCTTGCCGGCGCTGGTTACAACGTTCACCAGAGCGAGATAGCCATCGGCTCGGGCGGCCTTCAAGGAAAGGGCTTCCTTAATGGCACGCAGACGAAGTTGAAGTTCGTGCCAGAGCAGGACACCGACTTCATCTTCTGCACGGTAGGCGAGGAGGAAGGCTTCCTTGGCTCAGCCAGCGTGTTGCTGCTTTTCCTCGCGTTGATATTAAGGTTGATACATTTGGCTGAACGACAACCGTTCAAGTTTGGGCGGGTTTATGGCTATTGCGTGGCGGGTATCTTCCTTTTCCACGTCTTCATTAATGTGGGAATGGTGCTTGGTCTCACGCCTGTCATCGGCATCCCGCTGCCGTTTTTCAGTTATGGTGGCTCTTCGCTGTGGGGATTCACGCTCCTGCTGTTCATCTTCCTTCGAATAGACGCGGGCAGGAACCTCGTGAGGACATAAATAAGCGAAGAGCGGTCTGTGCTCTTTTAGCGTGCTATCTCAATGCCCACGTCGGCAATGCCCGGTATAATCTCCCGTCGCATGTCGTGCCTCACGGTGACGTGGAGAGAGTCGCCCTCCTGCAAGTTGGTTTCCGATATTAGGTAGTGGTATTGGAAATAGCTTATCCCCCTTCCCTTTATCGTGCCCTGCGAGTCGTATATCTGACAGTTGATGGTGTCTCTCCTCGTGGTCTTCTTAGGATAAACCGTTTGCTCCACTATCAATGTGAGCGATTGGAAAGGGTAGGCGTCGCTTACCCTGAGTCCCAGCATGGTGCTGTATTTAGCCGCTGTTTTCATTCTCGGCACGTCATACGACAACACCTCGCCCCTGTCCCAACCTGAGACAGAGGTGTGGTCGTAAGTGTCGTAAACCTTCCTGCCCGTGCACGACACGAGCAGGAACAGAAGTGAGATAAAGGCTAACCTTCGCATTTTTCCTTATTTCTCGGTTGCCGGCTTGCTGTCGTTCGGCTTGCCGTCTTTCTGTTTCGTGGTTGCCGGCTTGGTGTCGCTCGGCTTGCCGCTATTCTGTTTCGGGGTTGCCGGCTTGCTGCCGCTCGACTTGCCGCTATTTTGTTTCGCGGTCATCGGCTTGCCGTCTCTTTGCCTGTCGTTTGCTTTCGCCTCTTTCGGCTTGTTCTGAGCCTGTGGCGCGGCACCGTCTTGCGGCTTCTTCGGGGCAGCTTGCTTATTATTCTTGTTTTTCTTGTTTTTCTTCTTCTTGGCCTTGTCGAATCGGCTCACGTCGGCGTCGGCGAGCAAGTCCACGGGTTTCTTCTCCGTTTTCGCCTTGTCGTTTTCCAGTAGCGACAGCGGCTTCTCGCCCTGCTTGTTCATGGCTATAATCTCGAAGGCGCGTTTCGCCGTTATGGTCTCCGTGTTCGCCCCGAGGTTCTTGTCGGTGGAATAAGTGCAGAGGCCGGCGAGAATGTCGGTCTTGAACAGGTGGTACTCCGCATCTTGCGTGACCAGTGTCACGTCCCTTCTCGGCAGTTTCCGGCTTGCCTCAAGATAGTCGTCCACCTCATAGTTGAGGCAGCATTTCAGCTTGGCGCACATTCCGGCGAGCTTCTGCGGATTGAGCGAGATGTCCTGTATGCGCGCCGCGTTGGTGGAGACGCTTGAGAAGTTTTTCATCCATGTGGCGCAGCACAGCTCCCTTCCGCACGGTCCCGTTCCGCCAATGCGTCCAGCCTCTTGTCGCGCTCCAATCTGCTTCATCTCTATGCGCACGTGGAAAGTCTCGGCAAGCACCTTGATGAGCTTGCGGAAGTCCACGCGCTCGTCGGCAATGTAATAGAATATCGCCTTGTTGCAGTCGCCTTGGTATTCCACGTCGCCAATCTTCATTTGCAGTCCGAGGCTTTTGGCTATTTGCCGGCTCTGTATCATCGTGCCGTGCTCGCGGCTTTTGGCTTCCTTGTATTTCTCCATGTCCACTGACTTCGCTATTCGGTAGACACGCTTTATGTCGTCGGCCGACTTCAGGTTGGCCTTCTTTATCTGCAGCCTTACGAGCCTACCCGTGAGCGTCACCACGCCGATGTCGTGGCCAGGGTTGGCTTCCACCGCCACGATGTCGCCCTTTTGCAGGTCGAGGTTGTTCACGTTGTGGTAGTAGCCTTTCCTTGTGTTCTTGAATTGCACCTCCACGAGGTCGGTCGACTCCGCGTTGCCGGGCACGTCGGCGAGCCAGTCGTAGGTGTTGAGCTGCTTGTCTTGCCTTCCCACGCCTTTTGCCGAAAGTCCCCGTCCACATCCGGAGCACATATTATATTCTCTCATATCGCGTATTCTGAAGTGATGTATTTATAATGTATATATGTAGTTGTCTCTTATTTCCTTATGTAAATGGTGGTCTCGAGCGCGAAGTCGAAAAACTGTATCTTCGCGTTGGCGTTTTGCCCTATGTCGCGCGTCATCTGTTGCAGTCGGTGCTGAAACAGCATCACGTTGCGCTCGTTGACGTAAGGCGAGAAGTTCTTGGCGAACTGTTCCTCCTCCTTGGTCATGTAGCACAGTGCCGGATTGTGGAAATTGTAGATGAAGTTTTCCCTCACCATCTGCATCATGTAGGCAATGAGCCTTTTCTGTTTCTCCCTTCCGAAGTCGGCCACGGTGGTGCTCCACGCCTTCAGTTGCCTCACGTCTTTCTTGAAGGCGCATCGCATGAGCGATACAAACAGGTTGAAAAACTCCTTGTTCTCGTTGCCGGCGTCTATTTCCTCCGTCGCCTTCAGCCAGTTGCCCATCGCCACTCGCGCTATCCTCTCCGCGTCTTGCGGCTCTATGCCTCGCCTGGCGGTCAGGGCCTGTGCCACGTCCTCGTTGTCGAGTCGTGGCACGGCGAACGTCTGCACTCGGCTTCGTATGGTCTCGAGCAGCAGCTCCGGGTGCTCGCTGACGAGCAGGAACACCGTCATCCGCGGTGGCTCCTCCAGCAGTTTCAGCATCTTGTTGGAGCACGTCAGGTTCATGCGTTCCGGCAGCCATATCACGCTCACCTTGTATCCGTTAAGCGTCGACTTCATGTTGAGCTTCCTCATCAGCCTGTCGCTCTCAGCCTCGAATATCACGGCTTGCTGCTTCTCGGCCCTCATGAGCGTCATCCATTGCTCAAGCGAGAAGTAGGTGTCGCCAGTGAGCATCTGCCTCCATTCCTTGGCATAGTCGTCGCTTGTCACCTTGGTGTCGCTTCCCGCGCCTTTCGGCTTTATGGTGGGGTAGGTGAAGTGCAGGTCGGGGTGTTGCCATTTGGCGAGCATGGCCTCGGCGTTGGCTATGGCGGCATCGTTCTTTAGCACCGACGTGCCGTCCCATCTCTCGCCAAGCATGAACGACGCGAAGGCAAGGGCGAGCGACATCTTGCCACTGCCCGCTGGCCCGGTGAACATCAGCGCGTGGGGTATGCGCTCCTCGTCAACGAGTTGGCGCAGTCGCTTCTTAGCCTCTTCTTGGCCTATGACCTTGTCGAATTTCACGGCTTCGTATTTGTTGTTTTTCCTTGGTTTTGCCTACAGTATCTGCCTCAGTATGTCGGGCATGCTCTTAAAGGCGGACACGGTATAGAAGTGTATGTCTTTCACGCCATTGGCGTATAGCTCCTTGCACTGGCTCACCGCCCATTCTATGCCGAGCTGCCTGGCCTCCTCGTCGGTAGTGCATTTCACGGCTTCCTTGGCCAGTTCCTGCGGCATGTCGCAATGGAAGGTCTTGGGCACTTGCGTCACCTGGGTCAGCTTCGCCAGGGGCTTGATGCCGGGTATGATGGGCATGGTGATGCCCATGGCCCTTGCCTTGGCCACGAAGTCGAAATATTTCTTGTTGTCGTAGAACAGTTGCGTCACGGCGTACCCGGCTCCCAGGTCCTGTTTCTCTTTCAGGTGTTTCATGTCCATCTCCATGTTGGGCGCCTCCTCGTGCTTCTCAGGGTAAGCCGCCACGCCATACTGGAATTTCTCGCCCGGGTGCTTTATCGGCGTGCCGTCTATGAAGAATCCCTCGTTGAAGCGGTTCACCTGCGCCGCGAGCTCGGTGGTGTGCGCCCAGCCGCCTGCTGTCGGGGTGAACATCTTGTCGTCTTTCGCCTTGTCGCCGCGCAGCAGCAGCACGTTGCTTATGCCGAGAAACTGCATGTCGATGAGCTCGTATTCAATGTCCTCCTTCGTGGCACCCGCGCAGATGACGTGCGGCACCACCGTGGTGTCGTAGCGTCGCTGTATGGCCGCAGCCACGGCTATGGTGCCCGGCCTGCGCCTTATCCTGAGCCGCTCGTATTGCCCCTCGGCGGTCTCGCGGTAGACGTATTCTGAGTGGTGCGTTGTTATGTTGATGTAGTTGGGGCCGAAATCCATCACCTTGTCAATGTTGCGGAAGAGGGTCTCCGTGCCATTGCCCTTCAGGGGCGGCAGCACCTCGATGGAGAAGCCTTTCTGTCGACTTGCGTCGCCCAGTATGTCGATAATGTTCATGTGTTCGTTTTATGATGCTATTCAGCGTACAAAGTTACTAAAAAAATCTTTATTAATTCGCTTTTCCATCGCCTTTACGCTGGCTGTGCCGGAATAACTGCTTCAACAATATTTTTCCAACACCTTGTCGAGCATTCCCACATAATAGAATAGCAGATTGATATTGCCACACGAAATCCACCTCGGCATCGGAGCCTTTCTTGTCACGCACCCAAAGATACTGCGTTTTCCTAAAACATAGGCAAATATTAAGCGAAACTTTCTCAAAACATAGGCAACTTTACGCGAAATCATGCCTAAAACATAGGCAAGTGCTTAAAATATTGCCTTATGCCATAAAGTCGCGGTCGTCTTTAAAATGCGGTATCGGCGCATGATTTCACGCTGAAATGTAAAATATTATTGCCAAAATTTAACACTTGGGAACAGGTGCAAATAGAGCGGAAAAAGGGTAACCTTTTGCCTTTTCGCAACACAGCCAGCGGCTTTTCGGCCAGATTTTTTTGCGATAGTAGCCAAATGGCGTCGCCGTTACAGTGCAATCGCGATGCCGTTACACCGTAACGGCATCGCGATTACGGTGTAACGGCAGTGCGATTACGGTGTAACGGCGACGCTGTTTAAGCGCAAATCCGAGGTTTTGAAACCGTTAAAATCACAACGTGTTGATATTCAGCAATTTACCAAAATGGCCCATAATTCGCGTTTTTTCGACCAAGCGACGGCTTGGTTGAGAAAAATCGATTCTCAGACGACCATTTGTAAAATGTCATTACTCTATTTAACAGATGTGCATCATGTGCTTTGCAGGGTGCGGCTCCTGTGGCCGTCCGCACCCCGAAAGGCAAAAAATTGTTTTATTATTATTTCACCGCAATATTCATAGAATCCTTACCTACTTTGGCGTTAACCAATGATTCGTTTACGGCATAAGAGGCTGCACCATTCGCTGCAACCGAAGAGCCGAGATACTTGCCATCAGTAGCATAGAACTTCACCACTTCGCCATTATCAAGTCCTGAGAGGGTGATGATACCATCATGGGCAGAAGCCACAACGCCACGTGTTTTTACCATATTGATGTTAGTACCAGTATCCAAGTTAGCATCAATCCAATACAGCGTAGCCTTCGCCTTATCAGATGCTTTATATCCATCTGCTGTAGCATAAACAGAAATATTATAGGCAGCAGAAAGAGATGCTTCCCCATTTTCGCTCAGCGCATCAGACTTAATATCTGTATCAGTTATTGTATAATGATACTTTGCTCCTGTTGTTTCGCAAGCGAACATCAATTTGCCTTCGCCATAAGAAACTGATGGAGTAGAGCACTGAGTAACAGGCTTGTTATCATCTCCTGTTTCGTCTGGGTTCCAGGCATAGATATATTTATAATCAGATCCAAAAGCATTTTTATAACCCTGAAGGTATTTTGTTGGAACCTTGATTATACTTGTAAATGGTATTTCTAGATTATAGTAATAGATGTCATCACTATATTTACCTTTAAAATAAACAGTTTCCAGATTTTGACAATCATAGAAGCAAGCCCCACCCAATGAAGTAACAGATGAAGGGATGGTGATAGAGGTTAAGCCACTGCAATATGCGTATTTGCAAGTTACTAAATCACAAAGAATTGCGTATTAAACGGTAGAAAAGTGATTGCGTGGATTCTATAGAGGACAAAAAGGATAGTTTTTTAACATGTTTAACTTTCTATAACGCGATGCGAATTCAAAAAGCAAGTACCACTTTACACAGAAATCAAGATCTAACTCTCTGATTTATTTACCGCAATAACAGAAAGCCTTTGCAATATATAAAAGTACAATATGATAATTAGTTCAGGGTCTTTTCATATTCTGCTAGCACATATTTTACATAGATATGAGTATGGTGAAACCAATAAAGGAAGAAAAGCAAAGAAACAGCCAACGAAATATAAAAGTAGCCATCCTTATAGAAATAGTCTGATGCAAAGCCATATAGTATCGTTAGAAAGAGCTGACTACCAAAAATGTTTCTTGCTAACATAGAATTGAGTCTGAAGACCTCTACTTTTTCACGATCAATATTCTGTTTGGCAATTTGAAGGATTTCATTTGCTTTAGCATTTGATATTGTTCCAGAAATGCGATGTTTTGAACAAATTTTATTCACTGAATTAAGAAAATAAAGGCTCCACAAACCTTTACAAAGTATTGTTTTTGAGGGACGTCTACCACCTAACAAATAAAACAAGTGCTCAAAAGCAGACATGGCACACTCCACAAAGTAACCTACAATGAATCCCACAAAAGGAATAAGCAGCACTATAATACTTGTATAATCTTTAATTTTGGAAATGTTTGTAGTGTTGTTTGAGAACAGAAGTTGCCATCCTACGACAAAAGCCACAACATACAATCCTGGTATGATGAGCTTTATTAAATCTTGTAATCTGTAATTCATAAATTATTCTTTTTTATTATCATTATTATTATATAGCCATTGGTATCCTGGCGGTTGGTTCTTGAATCCCTTTTCATGTGTCACACTATCTATTTTCTGAGTTTCAAAAAAATCGCGAACAGGAAGCCTCACTACTTGGGATGTAAAGAGATTTGCCCCTTCATGTCTATAAATGTATCGCTTCCATTCTTTATCTTTCAGAGAAAAACAAATAGAACCACCATAATGACCAGTATTACATATCACAACATTGCAATATACTAAGCGAGAAATTGCTTCACACAAATAGTTAAACGATTTGACATCTTTGTTGTACGCAAGGATGAACAGATGCTGTATTCTGCCTTTGTACAAAGCAAAACGCTCTATATCATAAAAGTCAGCACAGATTGCAAGTCCTATTCTACCATATTCACGAGCATCAAGCAAATAAAATTGATTACATGGTTTGAATGTCTTGCAACAATTCTCAAAGAATAATGTCTCTTCCAAAGCAGGGAAATGTTTTCCAAAATAGAAAGTTTTAGTTCTCGAATGCCCAACCCCATGAGGCCATTTGTATGGAATCGCAACAAGTGCTTTATTTTCCACATTATTTCCTTGCGTTTTAAAATCAAGCCCAGCAATGATAATACACCCCGTCTGATCAGCTAGTTTCTTGATTTCTAATTCAAATCTTTCTGCAACAGATAATTCAGGAAGCAATACAATGTCAGGTTTACGTGAATCTTCAATATTTACAAAGTCATCCAATGTGTGAATAATCTCACTCCACACTCTAGCTGCCTCTGCATAATCCATTTTTATAGGTAGATGCTTGTCTATCTTCCAAGCGACTCTGTTATCAAGTGTTGTTTGGACGATGGCTACTTTTAACTCTTTTTTCATTTCAATCCAGATCTATAATAGTTAATTGTCTATGCTCTTCATCTGCAACAGAAATCAAATTAATACGAAGTTGTTGTAATGAAACTGTGAGTTCCTGTTTAAGTTGCATCCAGTTTTTTATTTCTGGATTATCTCGAAATGCTTCATGTACATAACCATCTCCGAGCATTTGACTAAGCATAATGTTTTCTCGCTGACGAGGAGACAGACACGCACTCAATATTCTATAACTGAGAGATGAGATACGTCCTTGCCCTTGCAATTCTTGCAGAACATACTGCCATTCAAATCCAACCTGTTCACTATTTAGAGCCCAAGGCAATATCGTCTTCTTACTTAACAACTGTAGGAAGATAATGCCAAGACCATAACTCATAGACGTATTTTTAGATAATTCTTTATTCAAAATTTTTGGATAATCGTAAGACGAACTATTCAGATTCTGCATTTGTTCATAAGCAATATCCAAAAACTCGCCTTTATCTATCTTAGAAATAATATATGACCAACCGTTTCTAATTTCATCTACATTAAGATAAAAGTTTTCTGGATGTATTATTACGGAATGTATATTTTCACCTTTATTCTCTATTTCCTTGATTACAGACAATAGGATAAAAACAGACATCAATTCTGAGTTTATTAGTTCATAACATACGTCATTTTTCTCAATGTTATTAACATAATCAATCCATTGTATAAGATTGAGCAGTCCATTGATAGATATTGCTTTATATTGTTCCCATTCTTCATCTTTTAATAGTTTCTCCAATCCTGCGACTTTTTGCATGCGCGTTATCGTATATTTTGTAGCAGGGTTAAGCCAAGATGCTGAACTATCAAGGTCTTTCGGAAGGTGCATCTCAGTGTTTAAGGTTATTGAAGTTTCTCGTAGATAAGCGAAGAAAAATGCTTTGAAATAAACAGATTCTACTTTGGCTTCTTCAATCTTATCATTGAGTAGCCATGAGAAGATAGGCCTATCCTTTTCTCCACTTGTTTTCAACAAATCAGCAGCCCATAACAACCAAAATGTACTATCTAGATTTGAACCATGGTAATTTGAAAAAGGTGAAAAGAATGACTCTTCATTACCATAAACCTTCATTCCTATTTTTTTAGCATATATATCAAAGAAGGCATATGCCTTGGATAACATATATTGAGAGTCACGAACAAAAAAGTGCATAGAATCGTTAGACCCAATCAATTGTATGTTTTCTAGAAAATCCCTATCCTTTTCAGCATCAGAAGGAATCTTATAATCATTTAACACAAGTCTTGCAGTAGCCTTAATGATATTTTCCGCACAAAGTGTATTGAGTAAAGCTATCAGGAAGTCTACACTCAATTTGTGTAATTTGGTATCTCTGAATTTGTTCAATTTCTCATATAACTTCGATATCTGAGTTGGTTCATGGCGTAAACAATAGTTAAAGGCACGAATCCATATACGAACCTTATCAGGGACTTTATCCAAAGCATACATTAGCATATTGAATACCTGCCGTTCCCTTGCTTTAGTCGTATTTTGTCCCTTCGTAAGCTCCTTATTAATCTTAACAAGCCAACTGTCGTCAAGCTTAACGCTTGGGTTATCTTTCTTAAACCTGTCAACATCTATTATATGAGCATCATTGAAAATAATATTGGTACAAGCATCAACAACCTTATCTATCTTTTCCTTCGCATCATACTCCTCGGAAGTGGATTTATCTGACAAATTCTGTAGGAGGTCCTTTTTAATCTCATTAACTTGTTCTAACCATTGGCAACGAAAATAATGTATCTTTTCATAATCCACATCTCCGTCTACGATTAATCTTGTCAGCATAGTACAAGCGAAAGAAATTCTCGTACTTTCTTTTATTTCTTGTTCTGAGAGGTCTGCTACAAGTAAAGATTGTAATTCCCCAAAAACCATCTCAAACTCACGCGTTGAGAGCATATTTAGGTTGAGACCTTGAAGCATGGATACTATCTGAAGGGTCTGTGTCATCAATGGAGTTGGATATTTCGGATCAATACATGCGTATTCATGTATATTTTCAATTAATTCATCCCTATGATCTTTAATAATTAAGTTATCCAAACCATCTGGTTCATTTCCTTTTTTATCCAAACCTTTCAAAAGGCGTTCAGGCGCGAGTTTCGATACGTTCAGTTCCAATCCTTTTTGGGATAGTAATTGCTGGTACCATGCCAGCCATTCGAAGAGTTTTTCCTCAGATGTGGATATGATGACATGGTCATCCACATACCTGAAATGAATGATATCCCTTTCTGTCTCCAGTCGCAAAGAAACTTGCTCGTCAATGTCTAGCATAAAGATATTAGCTAACATGCCTGCAACGATAAGACCTGTAGGCAAACCTTCAAACAGGACACCCTTACCAAGTTGCATTGCCTTAAGATCATTGTCTGCACCTTCATATTGATAATCGCTGTAGTCTATCTCAAAATGAGTAATCGTTTTAAGCAACTTTGCAAAGGTTTCATCAAATTCCTGTTTCGTTTTTAAAACAGATTCTATCTTTAATCTGACTTTGTTGATATTTACCTTTTGGTAAAATTGTGTCAAATCTATGCCAGCCCAGTAAAGCACATCGATAGAACTGCCGTCTTCAATTTTTGGGAAATACTCTTTATCCAAATAATTCAACTTGAAAAATCGTTGATTATCATTTAAATGTTCTTCGTCATTTTTAACTTGATTATCAACCTCATCAAAATCTTCATTTTCAAGTCTAGCCATCTTTTTTAATGATGCAGTAATTCTCTTACGCATTAAAGGCCAACTTTGTGTCCATTTTCTATAAATATGTCGTGTCGTATTCCTATGATTTCCAATAACCCAGAATTGTTCATGATTATCTTCATCAACTTCTTTCCACATAGAGACATATTGTCGATTGCCATAACTCCATGCAGGCATCATAACGTCAAAAGTCCGACCAATGACATTAAATACTGCAACCCATACAAGTTGGTCTCTAAAATCTATAAAAAAGGACTGTCGGACTTTGAAATCACCAATACAATCTGTGCCACCCTTGGGAAATGGTACTGGTTTGATAGGTTTCATTTGGTAGGTACCGTTTCGAAGTTGCTCGCTTATAACCTTGAGGTTATCCACCAAATTCAACTTAAATGCAGTAATAACAAGTTCGTCAAACCACACATCACCATGGTTAAAAGCTCGTTCCAACTTTCTCCATGCTAGCATGAGATTTTCCAAGGTGGAAATTTGTTCAATATAATTAGCCATTGTCAGAAAATTGTCTTAAGTAGTAATCAGAGAAATCTTTGCAGCCTTCTGGTAATTGTAATTTCATTATCATAGAACCGTAAGAATTCAATTTGTCATTGAGATTATTGTAAAGACGTTCGCCCGCTTCATCCTTATCGGGATACATAAACAGATTCTTTGGTGCTAACATTTTTATGTCAGCATCATGTAATAATGTTGCACTGGGTATTGCCACAGCATTTCGATTACTCGAAAGAAGTGCAATACAATCAGTTATACCTTCTGAAATGAACAACTTCTCATCAGCAGAAATATGATTTAATATTGTCATATTAAAGATTCTGGTGGAAGAACCTGGTAAAAACTGAAATCTCGGTGCCTTTTTATCTGCTCCTAGATATCGTGTTTGCATATTCACAATATTACCCTTTATATCTGTATATGGGAATATTAGGCATGGTGTATAAAAGAAAAGATAAAGACCTCGTATGTTCTGACGCACAATCCCTGATTTCAGAGCCCTTTCAAGTCCAAAGTTCTTAACAAGAGCATTAATCAATTTCGTAGGATCGGAAACAGAACCTATCCTCAATTCTTCAGCAACCATAGGTTTATACTTTCTCTTTTTGTAAAGGAAATCTTTAGCAGTTTCTGATAATTGAGCATGGTTAACTATCCATAAAATCATCTCTACATCAACAGGAGAATTTGTTTGTATATTTTTTTGTTTCGCTTGGACATTTGACTTTCTAACAAAAACCTTCTTTCTACAACCATCATCTTCTGGAATAATGATATTAAATCGATCTGCTAACCATTTACAAGCATCTATATATGAGAGAGCAAGTTTTTCCATTACAAGAGTCACTTGATCACCTCCTTTGTCGCAAACGTAACATTTCCATGTATTCTTCGACGTATTAAATCCCAAACTTGGGTTCTTGTCATCATGCATAAAGCACCTAGCGGATTTGCCTTTATGTGCAATGCCAAGTTCATCTGCAACCCTTAAGATAGAGATATCTTTTAATTTGTCTTTAATTTTATCGATTCGAATCATGCACTATTTACACGAACTTTTATGTCTAAACAATAAGTTTAATCAGATATAATCCATATACCATCATTATCCTTGCCTTCACGTTTCAAAACGCCAAGCTTTTGCAGAGCAGAAATGTCACGTTCGATGGTGCGCTGGCTCACCGACAAAGTCTCCGACATTTGCCTGCCGGTGATTGTCGGAGACTCTTTGATGAGATTCAGTATTTTCTGCTGACGCTCAGTTAGTTTCGTCTCCGACATGTCTCCGTCATGGTCTCCGACATTCGAGGTGTCAGAAGAGGCAAAGATGATGGTTTGGAATTGGGTCGGAGTGGATTTGAACTTGGGTTTTAGTTCGTCCCTATAACCTTCCAAGGCTTTGGTCTCATTACAAATGCGTGTGAGTCCGCTTCCTCGTTTCTCCATATAGTCAAGTTGAGCCATCACGTTTGCAAGTATGGGATTACGTCTCTCAGAAGACACATCTTTGATGTCTAAATCTTGAATCAGCATACCATTGTACATTCCTCCTGGAGATGTGACTGTGAGGCGATCGTTGTAAATGTCGAGATGAACTTCACTGCCCATCACTGTGTAGTCACGATGGATGAAATGGTTTACCATTGCTTCAAGAACTGCACGTTCCGCATACTCTGGTTTGTTCTTTCTTCCATCAGGCAGTTTCTCCCAGCCTCTCTTGGTGTTGGATTTCACAAAGTTCATGGCTTCACGGAGTAGCATGAGGACATTGCCGGTGAACTCTGCATCATTGATGGCATCACCCTTTTCCTTTCCGTCCCAACGTGTGCAGTATAGGCGAGATTGCCACAATGGACAGTCATCGGCAAACAATGCGCCTGCATTCGTAAGGTTCCCTATACCTGTTACCAGTCCAAACGAAAATAGATACTTCTTGTCCCATTCTTGTTTCGTGCGATCTTTGAAAGTATTCGCTAATATCGTGAAAGCATAGTCTTCCACCTTATAATCCGTGTGAAGGGAATCGTAGGTTTTATTAGAGCCTTTCAGTACCAAGCGTACCATTTGCTCTGCCGTGGCAGGAATACTCTCATCACCAACTCGGACAAATGCAATACGCTGACCATCTCCAACGTAGTAATATGGGGTATAATGCCCTGCATTGACTTTTAGTTGTAAGATATGTAAATCATCTATATCATGGGGAATTATCTCCACCTCTGGCAGAGGATCCATGTAATCCCGAATCTTACTACTAATAGCTTCGCAAACATGCTGCACATCATCAAGTCCTTTGACGATCCTATCATTATCTATGCCAAAGAAAAGGGAACCGCCCGAACCATTGGCAAAAGCGCTTACGCTTTTCAGCCAACTCTTAGGTTTCTTCTCTTCAAGCATCACCTTGAAGTCGTATGCAGTACATTCCGCTATCAAAGCCTTTAATTCCATTGCATATGAATACTCGTTTCTTATCTTGCAAAGGTACATGATTTTATTGAGAACAAGGCATAAAATCATTGTTTCGCGCTTATTTTGAGCAAATTTTATCTAAAATCACACTTACATGGCACAAAAAGTTGCCATAATTGAAGTTTTTTTCGTATCTTTGAAACGCATAGTGGCATCATGCCATCTTTTGCAAGACATATTGCCCACATCCTGCCAAATTACCACACCGAAAGGATAAACAGAGCAAATACCAATCATCGTGAAGTACAGTCTTGGTGGAGACTGTCTCACAAATGATTGGGTACTATGATGGATGTGGATGAATGTTGGTAGCGTTTGCGCTTTAAGAAATAATAAACCCAAATCGGTCATTAGAAAATGACAAGAAGCTTTTTCTAATGACCGATTTGGGTTTATTTTATAACACCTTACTCATATACGGAGATTCCTTCGCTATTTGCTCAAAAGCTCTTTTGATATTCCGTTTGTTCCTATTGTTGTTTTCGACAATTCGGCAGATTTATAAGTTTATGTAAGAAATCATATTGTGGTAAACAGATACAACTTAAATTATGCAATATAATTGTTTTATTATTATTTCACCGCAATCTTCATAGAATCCTTACCTACTTTGGCGATAACTAATGATTCGTTTACGGCATAAGAGGCTGCACCATTCGCTGCAACCGAAGAGCCGA
>OASD01000020.1_pt1 | contig 136899 bp, 109 predicted proteins | sample 1475531 | NCBI WGS metagenome assembly OASD01 (sample SAMEA3360668, study PRJEB22359) | human gut metagenome | biome: ENVO:urban biome; feature: ENVO:human-associated habitat; material: ENVO:feces | place: Bangladesh | collected 2011
ACCCGTTTTTTGGCTCTTCCGAGAGGTCTCTCCCGACTTTTTCGCTTCTTTCTTGTTGTTCATTTCTGCTCCTCTATGTGTGTACTTTTCTAGGACACCACAATAAATTCCCCTCGACATGAATGCACAAAAGGATAAACCGTCTGACAAAAACAACAAGTCAGAAAAATAGCAGGCAGGTACAATTAGATATTTTTTACCCTAATCAATGATTTCCGTGCAATATAGGGCAATCGTCTGTACCTTTGTAGTGTAGGCACGAGAGTGCTTCTCAGAAAGCTTATCAATAGAATTAGGATTGCAATCCAAAATAAATCAAAAGAAACAAATAGTATGAGCGAAAGCAGTAAGAAGATTTACTCCTTTGGCAACGGCAAGGCCGAGGGTCGCGCAGATATGCGTATGCTCCTCGGTGGTAAGGGAGCTAATCTCGCCGAGATGAACCTCGTAGGCGTACCGGTGCCTCCCGGATTTACAATCACGACAGAGGTCTGCAGAGCCTATCAGACCGAGGGCGCAGAGAATATCCGCAAGTCTCTCTCTGAGGACGTCAAGGTCAATATCGGTAAGATTGAAGCACTTGTGGGACGCACCTTTGGCGACCCGGCTAATCCGCTCCTCGTCTCGGTCCGCTCCGGTGCTCCTGCCTCCATGCCGGGTATGATGGATACCATCCTCAACCTTGGTCTCAATGACGAGGCTGTTGAGGGACTTGCCAAGCTGACCAATAATCCTCGCTTCGCTTGGGACTCTTACCGTCGCTTTGTCCAGATGTACGGCGATGTGGTGCTGGGACTGAAGCCCGAGAATAAGGATGACATCGACCCCTTCGAGCTCGAGATCCGTGCGGTGAAGAAGGCTAAGGGCGTCACCCAGGATACTGAGCTGGAAGTGGAGGACCTGAAGGAGCTGGTGAAGCGCTTCAAGGCTGCCGTGCTGGAGAAGACCGGCAAGCCCTTCCCGCAGGATGTCCACGAGCAACTGTGGGGTGCGATCTTTGCCGTCTTCAGCTCCTGGATGAATGAGCGCGCCGTGCTCTACCGTCGCATGGAGGGCATCCCCGAGGAGTGGGGGACGGCTGTGACCGTCATGGCGATGGTCTACGGTAACATGGGCGACACCAGTGCCACCGGCGTCTGCTTCTCTCGCGATGCCGCTACGGGTGAGAATGTCTTCAACGGCGAGTACCTGATCAATGCACAGGGCGAGGACGTCGTCGCTGGCATCCGCACCCCGAGCCAGATCACTCTCAAGGGCTCACGCCAGTTTGCCGAGTACAAGGGGATCAGCGAGGAGGAGCGCAAGTCCGAGCACCCCTCTCTCGAGGAGGCGATGCCTGAGATCTACAAGGAGCTCTTCGAGATCCAGCACAAGCTGGAGCAGCACTACCACGACATGCAGGATATGGAGTTTACCGTCCAGGAGGGTAAGCTCTGGTTCCTCCAGACACGTAATGGTAAGCGTACCGGTCGGGCGATGGTCAAGATCGCCATGGACCTGCTCCGTGACGGTATGATCGACGAGGAGGCTGCCATCGAGCACATCGAGCCCAATAAGCTGGACGAGCTGCTCCACCCAATCTTTGACAAGAAGATGGAGAAGAGCGCCACGCTGATCGCTCGCGGTCTGCCCGCCTCCCCCGGTGCCGCTACGGGTATCATCTGCTTCTTTGCTGACGATGCTCAGGAGCTGCACCACAAGGAGGGACATCGTGTGATCCTCGTCCGAGACGAGACCTCTCCGGAGGATCTCGCCGGTATGCAGGTGGCTGACGGTGTGCTCACCGCACGCGGTGGTATGACCAGCCACGCAGCCGTGGTGGCACGTGGTATGGGTAAGTGCTGTATCACCGGTGCAGGAGCGCTCAATATCGACTACAAGGCCCGCACCATCACCGTAGGGGACAAGGTCTTCCACGAGGGAGATCACATCTCTATCAATGGCTCTACCGGTCGTATCTACGAGGGTGAGCTCAAGACTGAGGCACCCGAGCTGGATGAGGACTTCCAGATGCTGATGGACCTCTGCTCTAAGCACAGCCGCATGGTCGTGCGTGCCAATGCGGACACCGAGCGCGATGCAAAGGTGGCCCGTAAGTTTGGCGCTGTAGGTATCGGCCTCTGCCGTACGGAGCACATGTTCTTTGACGGAAAGAAGATCAAGGCGATTCGCCACATGATCCTCTCCGAGACTGCCGAGGATCGGTACAAGGCACTCGAGGTGCTGCTCCCGATCCAGCGGGAGGACTTCAAGTCGATCTTCCTCGCCATGGATGGTCACCCGGTGATCGTCCGCCTACTTGACCCGCCGCTACACGAGTTTGTCCCCCACGATGCAAAGGGTCAGGAGGAGATGGCTCAGGACATGGGTGTGACCGTCAAGTACATCCGAGAGAGGGTGCAGCAGCTGGCTGAGCACAATCCTATGCTGGGTCACCGTGGTTGCCGTCTCGGCAACACCTACCCCGAGATCACGATCATGCAGACGAGAGCCATCCTCGGTGCAGCCATCGAGCTGAAGAAGGAGGGACACAACCCAATCCCCGAGATTATGGTGCCGCTGGCAGGTATCGTGCAGGAGTTCAATGAGCAGAAGCGCATCATCACCGAGACAGCAGAGGCACTCTTCGAGGAGGAGGGCGCACGGATCGACTTCAAGATCGGTACGATGATCGAGGTACCCCGCGCAGCCCTGACGGCAGATAAGATCGCTGCCTCGGCGGAGTTCTTCTCCTTCGGTACCAATGACCTCACGCAGATGACCTTTGGCTACTCTCGTGACGACATCGCATCCTTCCTGCCCGTTTATCTCGAGAAGAAGATCCTCAATGTGGATCCTTTCCAGGTACTCGATCAGGACGGCGTGGGTCAGCTGATCCGTATCGCTGCCGAGCGTGGTCGCAAGGCGCGTCCCGAGCTGGTATGCGGTATCTGCGGTGAGCACGGAGGTGAGCCGTCGAGCGTGAAATTCTGCGACACAGTCGGGCTGAATTACGTCAGCTGCTCGCCCTACCGCATCCCGATCGCTCGCGTGGCAGCGGCACAGGCTGCTATCGAGCACCGCAAGGATGCTGAGGCTGCGATGCAGGAGTGACACTTTTAGTCTCACTCTGAGATAAGACAAGAGGAGCTGTCCCAATCACGTGGGGCAGCTCCTCTCTTTTTTGCTACATTTGGGATATCAAGTCACAAAGCAAGAAACCGATATGAGAAAACTGATCATCACTCTACTGCCACTGTTGCTTACAGCACTCTCGGCATCCGCACAGATCTTTGTCCCCTCTGACCCTATAGGCACCCAAGCGACCTATACGATGACAGGTAAGGATGGGAAAAGCTCGACCGAGCAACTAATGCTCCGCCGTGTCAAGGGCAATAACGTCTGGAGCAGCACACCGGGCAACTCAGACGAGATCCCGATATCTGAGCTGGTACTGCCTGAAGGCGTCTACTACTCCATAGATGAGCTGAGGACGCTGGTACGTCAGAAGATGACTGGCAAGGCGGCTAAGCTTGCCAAGGTCGAGATCAACTGCCTTAGCGGAGACCGGTTTCGGATGCTCCCCCTGCAAGGGACTCCCGGACAGACATTTCCCGACCAGACACTGGAGGTGAGGGCGAAGGTTAAGTTCCTCGGACTGCTCAATCTCCACCTTACCATGACCGTTGAGGGGGACAAGATCCTCCGGAGAGAGACGCGTCAGACCCCCTTCGGCGAGGTCTCCACGATCGTACGCTCGTACACTATGGTGTCCAAGACCGACGCTAAGGTGATGGGCAAGCGAGAGCAGAAGGTAGAGCGAGAGGAGATCACCCAGTGGATCATACCGGGGAGGGGTCTCTATAGGGAGGAGAAGAGGAAGGGAAAAGAGCTGAGCGTAAAAGAGCTGACTGACTTCAAGCGCCCCTGACTAATAGGTATGAAAAGAGTGGGCGGCCTCCCGATCAAAAGGGAAGCTGCCCACTCTCTATGTATGTATCTGTAAGGATCAGAAGCGATAGCCCAGGCTGATGCCACTGCGGATGTAGGCAGGCACATCATCCTTAGTGGCAGAGACGAAGTTGCGTCCGGCTCCGGTGTAGATCTCACCGACGAAGCCACTTTTGGAGATCCACTTCCAGCCGATGCCGAGACCGAGACCGGCTCCAAAGCCGTTGGCATCCTTAGTATCTATCTTGAGACCTCCGTTCACGCCACTGGAGAGGTTAGTCGTCTTGGTGTACTTGCAATCAAAGAAACCGGCATTTACCTCGATGAAAAAGCCGGCACCGGGGAACTCGTCCTGCCCACGATGCTTCCAGAAGAACCACCGGGTATAGGGCATAACCGCAAACTTGTAGGGATAAGAGTCCTCCCAAGCGGCACTGGCAGCGACGCCAAGTGACAGATCCTCCAGCAGGATTCGGTCATAGGAGAGCTCGATATTGCCAGCGAGAGCCATGGGAAGATTGATCTTCACCTCATTGAGACGGCCCTCCGTGAGCACCTGCTGCGCCTTAGCACTTGAGGAAAACGATGCAGAGAGCAGCAGGGCAGCCGCAGTAAGCATCCACTTTTTTACGTTCATAAGACTATTACTTGACTTTGATATCTATTAGTTATCTGTTTAGGCAAAGGTATACTATTTTCCAGTAAAACAATACATCTGATGAGGTGCACAAGAGACCCGACCGGTCTCATCGCGAGGATTACGGCAGTGAGGAGACAAATAGAAGACGTAGCCATACAAGAGCTCCTCGTGGAGGTGGAATCCCTTCAGCACTCTTTGGGACACCTTATATACATAGGGGGAAGCAAAAAAAGTCCGACCCACCGAGTGATCGGCAGGTCGGACTAGATAATACTCAGTATAAAGGATTACCGGCGAGCGGCAAGCTTCTGCTGAGACTTCTTGTGATTATGGTTATTAATCATCCAGGCGATCGGCGACGCCACGAAGAGGGTGCTCAGTGTACCGAAGACGATACCGAGGATGATAGCGAAGGTAAAGCTCCTCATGCTGGCACCTCCGAAGAAGAAGATCATCAGCACCACCAGCAAGGTACTCGTACTGGTATTGATCGTACGAGTAAGGGTGATATTGAGTGAGCGATTGAAGAGCTCCTTGCGCTCCATATCAGGGTGATACTTCAGCTCCTCACGGATACGATCAAAGACAACGATTGTATCATTGATCGAGTATCCGATGATCGCCAGCACGGCAGCGATAAAGTTCATATCGATCTCCATGGTGAAGGGCATGATCTTCCAGAGGATCGCGTAGAAGGCGATAATCACGCAGGTATTGAAGGTCACTGATGCGAAGGCTCCGACTGAGAAGGCGTAGTCCTTGAAGCGGATCAGGATGTAAATACCCATCACGATCAGGGAGAGGATCACAGCGATGGTGGCACCGGTCTTGATGTCGTCAGCGACACTGGCACCCACCTTCTGTGAGCTCTGGATATTTTGCTCGACAAACTGATCCTGGGTCGTACCCTGAGGCAGCTGTGACTGCAGGCTCTCATAGAGCTTGGTCTCGATCTCCTTGTCCACCTCAGGGGTATTGGTCTCCACCTTGTAGTTGGTCGAAATACGTACCTGATCCTCTGAAGTGATGCGGATTACGCTGACATGACCATCGAGAGCGGGGCTCACAAGAGAGGAGATCTCGGCAGGCGTCACGTTGTGATCAAACTTCACCACATAATTACGACCACCCGTAAAGTCAATACCTCTCGGGATGCCGATCGTGGCCATCATCACACCTCCGATCGCAAGGATCGCAATGGCAACAGTAAGACCGACCTTACGGAGTCCGATAAAGTCGATATGGGTATTCTCAAGGAAGTGGCGAGAGATCGGGGTTTCAAAGGTGACGCCATTCATCTTGCCCTTCTCTGCACGACCTTCAAAGATGACACGAGTCATGAAGACAGCGGTGAGGAGGGAGATGAGCAGACCGATGATCAGCGTGGTGGCAAAGCCTCGGATCGCACCTGAGCCAAAGAAATAGAGGATCAGACCGGTCATGATCGTGGTGACATTGGAGTCAATGATCGCAGAGAATGCATTACCATACCCCTCCTGGATCGACTTCAGCATCGTCTTACCCTTCTTAAGCTCCTCTTTGATACGCTCAAAGACGAGCACGTTGGCGTCCACCGCCATACCCAGCGTCAGCACCATACCGGCGATACCGGGTAGGGTCAGGACGGCATGGATCGAGGCGAGGATACCTAGAGTGAGGAAGAGATTGACCAAAAGTGCCAGGTCGACGACGATACCGGGGAAGAGACCGTAGATGAGGCACATATAGATCATAAGCAGCACGAGTGCTACAAGGAAGGAGATCACTCCTGCCTTGATAGCTGCTGCACCGAGGGATGGTCCCACGACATCCTCCTGCACGATACGTACAGAGGCAGCCATCTTACCCGACTTGAGGGTATTAGCAAGGTCGGTCGCCTCATCAACTGTGAAATGACCGGTGATCTGTGAGGTACCATTTGGGATCTCATTGAGGACATTAGGTGCAGAGTAGACCACATCATCGAGGACGATGGCAATGGGTCGGCCGACATTCTCCTTCGTCAGGCGTGCCCACTCCTTGGTGCCCTCAGGATTCATAGTCATGGAGACACCCGGATCCTGACGTCCCTGCTGCTGATTGATCTCACTCTTAGCACTGGTGACCACGTCACCGGCGAGAGCCGGCTCATTGCCCCGGCGAGAGCCCTTGAGAGCATACAGCTCGAAGACGTTGCTCCCCTCGCTCAGCTCCTTGGAGCCCCAGCGGAGGACAAGGTCACGTGGCAGCACATCCTTTACCTGAGGCAGACTGAGCATAGAGTCAATGGCGGCACGGTCTGCCTTACGGGCCACAGCGACCACGGCTGCAGAGCTACCGCGGGAGAGCTGCAGGCGAGAGAGCAGAGGATTATCCTTAGATGCCGTCTGCGTCTCAGCAGTCTCAGCCACTGCGGTCGTGTCGGCACCGGCAGCGATCTTTTGTGCCAGAGCCTCAGCAGCACTCTTGGCGCTGTCAGCGGCAGCCTCTACAGCGTCAGTAACCTCCTCGGTGGACTTCTCCTCAGCAGTCTCGCTTACCTCAGTCTCAGCAGGACGATCGGAGGAGGAGTGGAGACGAGCCAGCACCTGATCGGCAGAGACGAGATAGTCTGACACCTCAGAGCCCAGGTAGCACTCCCAGAACTCAAGATTAGCACTACCCTGGAGCAACTTGCGTACACGCTTCGGCTCAGTGATACCCGGCAGCTCCACGAGGATGCGGTTGCTCCCCTCGAGCTTCTGGATATTCGGCGCCACAACACCAAACTGGTCGATACGATTGCGCAGCACCTTGTGTGAGCTGTCGATCGCATCATCGACCGAGCGACGGAGGAAGGAGATCACCTCGTCATCGCTACTATTGGTATTGATACTCTCCTTATTGCTCAGGGTGCCAAAGACGGCAGCCAGACGAGCGTTGGGGTCGAGCTTGTGGAATTCGTCGACGAAGAGGGAGACAAAGTCCTTCTGCGTCTGGTCTTGCCTTGCGATGGCATTGGTCAGCGCCTGACGATATGTGGGATCCTGGCTGTGGCCGGAGAGGTTATCCAGCACGTCAGCCACGTTGAGCTCTAGGACGACATTCATACCGCCCTTGAGGTCGAGTCCCAGTCCGATCTGATTCTCACGAACCGATTTTAGAGTGGAGCCAAGCCAAACCTTCTGAGGAGCCATGGAGTCAAGGTAGGCGATCTCTTTATTCACATCGCCCGCAGCATACTCCTTAGCCTTACTCTCGTAGATCGATGCCACTACCGTAAAGGAGAGGTAGTACGCACTGATCAGTACTAAGAGGATGGTTGTCCACCTTACTAAGCCTTTATTCTGCATCAGTCTCTTATAAGTATGTAGTGATTATTGATTTCTCTGTCATTCACCCGCAGTCCCCTACCTCAGCCTTTACGGTGAGAATAGGGTACTTTTACGGTTGGCAAATGTACTGATTTTATGCCAATTTGCACTCTACCCGACCAAAGTAAAATTTGTTTTAAGAGGATAGACCATTCTTAGCGACGCCGCTTACCGCCCAAGAGAGTGCCAAGGATCGACCTCGTGATCTCTCTCCCGGCACTTGATCCCATGGCTCGGGTAGCCGACTTGAGTATCCCGCCAAGCAGGTCAGAGAAATCGTCTTGCTGTGGCTTTGCGCTCGCCTTCGTTGCTTTGGCGCGCCTCTCGGCCTCTGCCCTCTGCTCCTCCTCGACACGACCTTTCTCCTCCCGATCTGCCAAATCCTCGTAGGCACTTCTCGGGTCGATGCTCTCGCGGTAGACACGCTCCAGAGGCGACTGACGGATAAGCGCATCCCGCTCCTCATCTGTCAGGGGACCGATGTAGGACTGCGGCGGTAGCACACTGACACGCTCCGAGATACTTGGTGCCCCATGGTCGTCGAGGAAGCTCACGACAGCCTCACCCGTGCCAAGTCCTTGGATCGTCTCCGTCATATCGAGGGCGGGATTGGGACGAAAGGCATCCGCAGCCGCTCTCACTCGCTTCATATCGGACGGCGTGTAAGCTCTCAGGGCATGCACCACCTTATTCCCCAGCTGCCCCAGCACCTCATCGGGGATGTCTGAGGGCGACTGAGAGATGAAGTAGATCCCCACTCCCTTGGAGCGGATCAGCTTGATCACTTGTGTCAGCTTCTCCAGCAATGGCTTATTGATGTCGTCGAAGAGTAGATGCGCCTCATCGAAGAAGAAGACCAGCGCTGGATGATCAGGATCACCGACCTCCGGGAGGTTGTCGTAGAAGGAGCTCAGTAACCACACCAGCAGACTGCTGTAGAGGCGGGGTGACTTCATCAGCTCCTTAGCCTCCAAGATATGGATGGTGCCACAACCGCCCTCCGACGTCAGCAGGTCACGGGGGTCAAAATCCGGCATCCCGAAGACCCGCTCCCCACCCTGACGCTCCAGCCGGAGGAGAGAGCGCTGGATCGCACCGACGGAGGCGGTGGAGACATTGCCATAGGTGGCGGAGATCTCCTTACGATGATCCGAGAGGTAGCGCAGCATCGCCTGGAGGTCCTTCAGGTCGTAGAGGAGGAGGCCATTATCATCCGCCACCCGGAAGGCGATCTCCAGTAGGCCGCTCTGCACGTCATTCAGCTCGAGGATCCGCTCCAGCAGCATCGGTCCGATGCCGGAGATCGTCATCCGCATAGGGGTGCCCTCTTCGCCAAACGGGTCCCAGAGACGCACCGGATAGCCCCTCTCCTTATAGCCCAAGCTCCTCAGGTCATACTGCTCCACCCGGCGAGTAACGGAGGACTTATTTCCACCCTCCTGTACCATACCGGTGAGGTCCCCCTTCGCATCCACGAGGAAGATCGAGCTGCCGAGGTCGCTAAATATCTCCGCCAGCATCTGGCAGGTGACTGTCTTACCGGTACCGGTGGCACCGGCGATCAGTCCGTGACGATTCATTTTCTCAGGCAGGAAGCTGACAAAGCGCTCTCCCGTCCACCCCACGTAGGGGACTCCATCATTCGTAAGCATAAGTAGTACTACAGATACACTGCGGGTCACTCCCCCATCGACCCTTTACAAGTTATCTCCCCACAAATCTATCAATTTATCCGCGATCAGAAGCCTCGGGCACTCGTGCATCACCCCTACTCAAGCAGCCCACTCTTTATGGAAATCTCTAATACCGATATTAGTGATCTCTAATACCGATAAAAGAATTCTCTAATATCGGTATTAGATCAAGTACCTATCCATCGGGCATGGGACACCCCTCCCCTATGCTCACCACAGCAAAGGCAATCTCTTGTCTCCTCCCACTCCTAACACGTCAAAATGCGAGATAGCCATACTATGTTCGGCAAACATAGTTTTTCTTGGGATCGAATTTATTGGTAAAGATGACGCATTTGAGTGGTACGAAGCCACTCAAATGCGTCACCCCTAACATAACTTAATAGGACACGAGAGGATGAGTAGAAAAATATCTACCTTTGTATTGTATATAGAATTCAATAATGCACCAGATAGTTCCTGAATAATATGAACGGAGTGTGTCAGAAAATGTGGCTCCTGTGTATGGCCCTCGTGGTCGGAGCATCGCTGTCGTATGGACAGAAAGTGGGTAAGTCGGGCGTCCGCTGCGACGTGGGACTACTGTATCAGATCAGCTACCAAGAGAGCTGGGGCGACTCACATGCCGTGGTCGTGGAGGTGATCCCCGGTAGCCCGGCCGACAGAGCCGGCATCCGCCCGGGCGATGTGATCCTCGAGATCGAGGGACGCGACACTCAGAAGCTCTCAGAGGAGTCCATCACAGCGATGATCCTCGATCCCTCTCACGATCAGGTGTCACTGAAGATGCGCCGTCCCGGCACACCATCGTGGGACTTGGTGCTGCGGAAGGAGTGCCTCCCCTCAGGGATCCTGACGGAGGAGCTTCTGGCACAGGCCTTCAGTATGTATAGTCTGGAGGATGTCACCACCCGGCGCTTCACTATGCCCTTTATCTACACCCTTCCGACGAAGCGTGACTTCATCAAATACAGCACATTCTCATTTGCAGACAAGGAGATCGGAACGAAGCCCGGTGCTCGTGTCCTCGCAAAGGAGCTGGTGAGCAAGGGACTTAGAGAGCTCCCCACCGGCGGGCAGTTGAGCATCGTTTATAAGCCCGCCCTTGAGAGCAATCCGGACTTTCGCCCCGGTAGCGAGGCGAATCTGGATCCGGGATTCAAAAACTATCTGGTTACACGCAAGGATGGTCGCTATGAGGTGGACCACTATCCATTCTTGAGCATCAATACCCCGAAGTTCTCCGGTAAGTATCGGATGACGGTGGACATCGAGCTGATCGACAGCGAGGATAACACTAAGGTATGGAGCGTGACGGCGCGCGAGCTGCTCAATAAGGAGTACGATCCAGATCGGTATGTGGCTAACTTCTGCTACCTCATGCTGGCCAATTACCCCTTCGTCCGCTATGTGATGAATCCGACCTTCGTCCTGCACCGCGATCAGCACCTACTGACCGGCGTGGGGTATGATATGAACGACCTGCAGGTCATTCGTCACATCACGCCCGGCAGTCCCGCAGAGGCCGCCGGGCTAAAGGTGGGAGACCGGATCAAGTCGATCAATGGTCGCCTGCTGGAGAGCTCGGTAGATAAGATGAGCTCGGTCTACAAGACCTTCCTCCGTAAGACGTGGAAGTATCGTGCCAAGTCAACTGTCTACCCGGATGATAACGGCTTCCGTCAGTGTATGTACTGGGACCCTCAGTCCTACGATGTGGTGGCAAGTGAGCTGGATAAGGAGACTTACCTGGGAGCTTTTAGCTACCTCTTTGCCCACAATCCCTACATCGTATCAGCGGGGGCGAAGGTAGCGGCATCCGGTAATGGAGAGACGAAGGTGATCTTCGAGGTGATCCGTGACGGGGCGCCACAGGTGATTATGGTGGAGCCTCGCCTCATCAATAAGGACTACATAGAGTTGAAGTGAGCATGAAGCACCCATTCCTCCTCTCCGCTCTCGCCCTGCTCTGCTCCGCTCAGGTGGTGAGGGCACAGGAGAGTGTCTACGACTACAAACCGATCGCTGAGACCATACAGCAGGACGCCACCCGGTATGTCTGCAAGCGACCGCCTGTAGAGGATCGACTCTTCCGCTCCGATGCGGTCGAGCGCGTGATCCGTGAGGTACAGAGTAAGCTGACCAATCCCAAGCTACGCTGGATGATGGGGAATTGCTTCCCCAACACCCTCGACACAACGGTCCACTTCCGGCACGATGAGGATGGGCGGCCAGACACCTTTGTCTACACAGGAGACATAGCTGCGATGTGGCTACGCGACTCAGGCGCACAGGTCTATCCCTATGCGGCTCTCGCAGATGAGGATCCCCTACTTGCGGAAATGCTCCGAGGGGTGATCCGACGTCAGATGCTACAGATCTGTCTCGACCCATATGCCAACGCCTTCCTCGATGGAGAGCTGACCACCTACTGGGCGACCGATATGACAGAGATGCGCCCGGGGGTGCATGAGCGGAAGTGGGAGATCGACTCGCTCTGCTATCCGATACGACTGGCCTACGCCTATTTGGCAGCGACAGGCGACAGCTCGATCCTCGATGAGGACTTCCATAGGGCGATGCGCCTCGTACTACAGACCCTACGCGAGCAGCAACGCAAGGAGGATAGAGGACCATACTCCTTTATGCGCCAGACGGAGCGGAGTACAGACTCTAAGTCATGTGGAGGCTGGGGCGAGCCGGTGAATCCCGTGGGACTGATCGTCTCCTCATTCCGCCCCTCAGATGATGCGACCCATTACCAATTTCTCATTCCCTCCAATTTCTTTGCCGTCACCTCATGCCGTAAGGCTGCTGAGATGATCAGGAGAGGCTATGCCGATGAGGCACTGGCGACCGGACTGGAGGAGCTGGCAGACGAGGTGGAGCAGGCACTCGCAAAGTATGCTGTAGTCTCGCACCCGATTTATGGTCAGGTGTATGCTTATGAGGTGGACGGATATGGAAATGTCAGCCTTATGGACGATGCCAATGTCCCGAGCCTCCTCGCCATAGGCTACCTTGGTGACGTTGCACTCGATGACCCGATCTATCAGAATACGAGGCGCTTGGTCTGGAGCGAAAGTAATCCATACTTCTTCCGAGGCAGTGCCGGTGAGGGAATAGGTGGACCTCACGTGGGCTACGATATGGTGTGGCCGATGAGCATAATGATGCGCGCCTTCACCTCTACCGATGATGAGGAGATCCGCGCTTGTATGGAGCAGCTCCTCACGACTGATGCCGACACGGGGCTGATGCACGAGTCGTTTCACAAGGACGACCCGACGAAGTACACTCGCAGCTGGTTTGCATGGCAGAATACCCTCTTCGGCGAGCTGGTGCTGACACTGATCGAGCGGGGAAAGCTGGACCTACTCAATAGCCTCTGACCGATGCGTCGATATACTCTACTTACACTACTTGGTCTCCTCGTCCATATCTCCCTCGCGGTAGGACTGCAGGCTCAGTCGGTAGACGAGGTCTTCCGACGGATGCCGGATGAACTAATCCCCCTGCTACCCGACAGCACCCTTCGTGCCGAGCTCCTCGAGAGTCCGGAGGGCGTTTCGGTGGTCAATCCCTTTGGCGGGGAGATGAGTGTGATGAGCCGAAGCGAGCAAGGTCTGAGACTCTCGCTCGACCGACTGACGGAGCTGGAGGTGGGACTCTTGCCACACGGCAAGAGCTACTACATCTGTCTCATCGCCACCAGCACCATAGTACCGGCTCAGTCAGTGGTCACGCTTTTTGATGCCGACTGGAACCGGCTACAGGGGACCCCTTTTACCCTACCCTCACCGGAGCACTTCATCTCAGGACAGCTGAGCACCCGCATCAAGCGCTCCCTTGCTGAGCTGGGGCACCTCCACTGGAGGGCGATGATGGACCCTATGGAGCCACAGCTGCTTACCGTGAGGATCACCAGCCTTGACGAGAAGACAAGCCAATCCCTGTACCCGGAGATGCAGAAGAGGGTACAGCCAGTGGCGATGAAGTGGGGGGAAAATCACTTCGAAATTGTGGTAAAGAAATAACCCGAGATGGATCAAGAAAGGATAGAGCAAGAGGATAAGCAACGTAAGCGCAAGGCACTCCTCATCGTCGGGATCAGCATCCTGCTGCTCCTGTTGGCCGGTGGAGGGTACTACCTCGTGCGACAGCAGCGGACGATCAATGATATGCGGGAGCTGTCGGCGCTCGACAAGCAGATGCTGCAGGACCAGTTTGATGAGCTGAATATGCAGTATGAGGAGTTTAGCTTTGAGATCAGCAACGACTCCATTGCAAAGCGGCTGGAGCAGGAGCAGGCAAAGGTGCAGCGACTGATGGAGGAGCTGAAGCAGGTCAAGAGCACTGATGCTGCTGAGATCAGTCGTCTCCGCCGCGAGCTCGACACCCTCCGCAAGATCCTCAAGAGCTACGTCATCCAGATAGACTCGCTCAATAGAGCCAATCAAGCTCTCAGGACAGAAAACAAGGCTCAGCGCGAGGAGATCAGCCGTGTCACATCCCGACAGAGACAGCTGCAGGAGGAGAAGTCGGACCTTACGGAGAAGGTACAGCTCGCCGCTAAGCTCTCGGTGAGCAACTTCCACACCGTAGGACTTAATAACAGAGGGCGCGACACGAAGCGGATCAAGAGCATGAAGCAGCTGCAGATCAATTTCCAGGTCGACCGCAACGTCACTGCTGAGCCAGGGATGAAAACGATCTATGTCCGCCTGAGCAAGCCCGATGGATCACTGATGCAACAGCCCGGGGAGAGCGGCACAATGTCCTTCGAGAGCGGTCAGGTACCCTACTCTGTCTCTCGACAGGTCGAGTACAGCGGTGAGCCGACTCAGGTGAGCCTCTACTGGGACATTCAGGAGTATCTGCCGGAGGGTAGCTACGTGGCAGAGATCTTTGCCGATGGGTATAAGATAGGTAGATACAGCTTCTCGCTCGGTAACTAAGCGACAGCCATGCGTACCGTACACATCATCAATGGACCCAATCTCAATAGGCTCGGCGCCCGTGAGCCTGAGCTCTATGGAGCAACCGCCTTTGAGGACTACTTAGAGCGGCTGAGGGAGCTCTTTCCCTCTGTGGATATCATCTACTTCCAGTCCAATCACGAGGGAGACCTGATCGACTACCTGCAGCAGGACGAGGTGCGGCATGCCTTCGGCGTGATTATCAATGGGGGCGCTTTTTCCCACTACTCCTATGCCATAGCCGATGCGCTGCGGATGGTGGAGGCACCGCTGATAGAGGTCCACATAACCAATACACATGCACGTGAGGACTTCCGAGAGAGGGATGTACTCACGCCTGTCTGCGAGGGGGCAATCATCGGTCTCGGGCTGGACGGATATCGCCTGGCCCTCGCCAACCTCTGTGCCAGACGTGGATAAGAGATAATATAATAACCTATTATATAAAAAGTAAGTATCGTGGTAAAGGAGTATCTAAAGTCGACTAAGATCGTCGCTACAGTATCAGACCTGCATTGCGACCAAGAGTTTCTGAGACAAATCTTTGACGCCGGTGTCAACGTCGTCAGGATGAACTCAGCCCATATGACTCATGAGGGATTTGAGCGAGTGATCCACAACGTCCGCGCTGTCAGCGACAGCGTCGCCATTATGATGGACACCAAGGGACCTGAGGTCCGGACAACAGCTACCGCTGACGGAGCACCGATTGAGCTGGTGACAGACCAGCAGATACAGATCCAGGCAGACCCGACAGCGCCCTGCACCCAGGAGGTGATTAATGTGAATTACCCCGGCTTCATCCACGATGTACCGGAGGGAGCAGCTGTCCTCTTTGATGACGGACTCCTCGGTCTGAGAGTAATCCGCAAGGACGAGACGACCCTCTACTGCACGGTGCTCAATGACGGGACCATCGGCTCCCACAAGAGCGTCAATGTACCCAATGTCAGCATCGATCTCCCGGCTGTCACCGAGAGGGATCGAGACTCGATCCTCTTCTCTATGGCTAACGATGTCGACTTCATAGCCCACTCCTTCGTCCGCTCTCGGAAGGATGTCGATGAGATACAGAAGATCCTCGACAGCGGGCATAGTGACATCAAGATCATCTCCAAGATAGAGAACCAGGAGGGCGTGGACAATATCGACGAGATCATACAGGCCTCCTACGGCATCATGATCGCTCGAGGTGACCTCGGCATAGAGGTGGATCTGGAGGATATCCCGACGATCCAGAGGACGATCATACAGATGTGCATCGACCAGAATAAGCCGGTCATCGTAGCCACGCAGATGCTCCACACAATGATCCAAAACCCCCGCCCAACGCGCGCCGAGGTGAGCGATGTCTCCAGTGCGATCATGATGAATACGGATGCTGTGATGCTTAGCGGTGAGACCGCCAATGGGAAGTACCCCGTGGAGGCGGTACGGACTATGACGAAGATCATACGCGCTGCAGAGCAGCTCCCTCCGACACACTTCTTCTCCGAGCTGACCTGCCCACGCGAGCAGGGACCGGACCTAACCCGCTTCCTCTCCAAGTGTGCCGTCGACTCGCTCGCCCTCTTCCCCGAGGTGAGCGCCATCATCAGCGATGCCTACTCCGGACGGACCGCCCGCACCCTCTCCTCCTATCGCGGAGACCGACCCATTTTGGCACTCTGCTCCCACAAGGCCGTCGCCCGACAGCTAGCCCTCTCCTATGGTGTCACAGCCATCTATCTGGAGAAAGACAAGGCCCATGGCGAGGACAACCACCACTACCTCCTGAGGGGTATCAAGTACCTCCTCGACCAAGAGACGATCACCACCGATGACACCATCGTCTACTGCGGTGGGATGCTCAATCCTCATATAGGGACCAACACACTGGAGATGTACCGGATGAAAGACTTCATAGACTTCCATGCCGATAGCTTCCGTAAGTGAGCACCTGAGAGAGCTGGCCATCACCGAGTACGCCGAGCGCCACACCGACAAGGAGCCGGCGATCCTCACCCGCCTGACACGGGAGGCTGACGAGCGACTGATGTATCCCCGTATGAATTGCGGGCACTTACAGGGTCGCCTCCTCAGGATGCTGGTCCGGATCACAGGTGCAAGGGAGGTGCTGGAGATCGGGACCTACGCTGCCTACTCCACCCATTGCCTCGCTGAGGGTCTACCCGAAGAGGGACACCTCACCACCATTGATGTCAATGATGAGATGGAGCCTGTGATCAGAGCCAGCCTCAGCGAGACGGGCATTCACGAGAAGGTCACCAGCCTCATAGGGGATGCGAAAGAACTGCTCACCACGATGGATCTCTCAGCCTACGACCTGATCTACCTGGACGCAGACAAGCGGGGCTACCCCGACTACTACCACCTCATCGTCCCGGCGATGAGATCGGGAGCTCTCCTCATCGCTGACAACACCCTCTGGGGTGGCAAGGTGGCACTGAGCGACTGTCACGACCCGCAGACAGAGTCGCTCCGCTCCTTCAACGACCTAATCGCGAAGGACGCCTCCGTGGAGAAGGTCCTGCTCCCTCTCCGAGATGGTCTTACACTTATCTATAAGAAATAAATACCGATATGAATCCGATACGAACCGCACGCACAGCACGGATGATCCAGAAGGAGCTTAGCGAACTCCTCCTCGCAGATACGAGGCTGACGCGTGGCGTAATCATCAGCGTCACTGAAGTAAGGCTGGCACCGGACCTCAGCTCTGCACGCTGCTACCTAAGTATCTTCCCTGATGCCAAGGGTCCTGAGATCCTCAAGACCCTTCAGACCAATACATCGACCATAAGGTATGACCTCGGCAACAGCCTCGCCAGCCGCATGAGGGTGATACCGGAGCTCTACTTCTATCTCGACCGGTCGGAGGAGTACGCCCGTAAGATCGATGAGCTACTGGACGCCAATCCCACTCACGACTACACGAGAGACGAGGAGTCGGAGGGGTGGATCTCCAGCTTAGACGACGAGTAAGGGAGGAGCGCCTCATGGGATCCGGATCGAGAAGTCTCAGCACGGCACTCTTCATCGCGTGGAGGTACTTCTTCTCACGCAAGAGTACGCAGGCGATCCACGTGATCGCCATCGTCGCTGTGACGGCTATTGCCATCGTGACGATGGTGATGGTGGTGGCGCTCTCTGTCTTCAATGGATTTGAGCGCTTCACAACGGATCAATTTGCCACCCTCTGCCCCACCACCGAGATCCGTAGCGATGTCGGGCAGGACTACTCTGCCTCAGCAGTCACACTGCCTCCCGGAGTGACAGCTGCACCGGTCCTGACGACTCAGGCGCTTGCCAAGTGCGGAGACAATGCGATGCCGGTGACCCTTATCGGTATCGACAGCACCTATCAGCAAGTAGTCCCGATAGCCGACCACTTGGTGGGAGGAGACTTCGACATAGGAGATGAGGACTATCCCTCTGCGGTACTCGGCGTTGGTGTGGCCGCACAGCTTGGTGCCGGTGTGGGCTATCAGTCACCCCTGACCATCGTCCTGCCGAAGCGGCTGGGGCGGATGTCGACTATCCTCCCTCAGAGGAGCTTTGTCACACGGGATCTCTACGTGGGCGGAGTCTTCCAGGTCGACGATGAAGAGGCAGACGAGCAAGCGGTATACGTGCCGATCGCACTACTGAGGGAGTTGCTTATGTACGACAGTGACGTAGTCACCTACCTCGCCACAGACCATACTGACGATCGTGAGCTCACCACGGCTCTCGGACTAGGGTATAGGGTCCTTGACATTTATGAGCAGAATCCCCAGGCCTACCGCGTACTGGAGATTGAGAAGTGGATAACCTTCCTCCTGCTCGTCTTCGTCTTGATCCTCTGCCTCTTCAGTGTCATCTCCACCCTCGGTCTGCTGATCGTAGAGAAGCGCGATGACACTCAGGTACTCCTCTCCCTCGGGGCAACACCGAGTACCATCGACAGCATCCTACATATTGAGAGCTACCTCCTGACCCTCAGTGGACTCGTTATCGGACTGGTGACGGGGATCTTGCTGGTACTTAGCCAAGCGACTTGGGGGTGGCTCAAGCTGGGAGGAGATGCCAGCCTACTACTTATCGATGCCTACCCCGTGGAGCTACGAGTGGGCGATCTCCTTATGGTGAGTGCGATCATCCTCTTGGTAGGCTGGATCAGCAGCAGGATTGCCTTCCGACTCTTCAGCCGAGGAGAGCGCAAGGGGTAAATAGGTGCTTTTTTCCTCAAAAAGCGGAGAATATAAGGTGGAGAAGAAATCTTTTTCCTTACATTTGCCAGGAAGGGAAGGAGGGGGATAGGATACTATTATCACAACCAATAATCAAAATCTCTAATGAGTACAGTAGAGACGGCACAAGCAACGATGCCGCACGGAGAGACCCTCCGAGACAAGTGGTACGTCCGGTGGGGCGTCCTGATTATGATCGCACTGACGATGCTCTTCGCATATATGTTCGTCGATGTGCTTTCACCCCTAAAGACTCAGCTGGACCAGAATCTCGGCTGGAGCTCATCGGTCTTCGGCACATACGCGGGGAGCGAGTTTTTCATCAATGTCTTCTGCCTTTTCCTGATCTTTGCCGGGATCATCCTCGACAAGATGGGCGTGCGCTTCACCGCCATCCTCTCCGGATCGCTGATGGTGCTAGGTGCCGGCATCAAGGTCTATGCACTGAGCAATACCTTCCATGACGGCGGCTTCCTCTACGGCTTCGTGTCAAGCATTGTCCCCGCTGACTTCCCCCCGTCTGCGGCACTCGCCTGCGCAGGCTTTGCCATCTTCGGCATGGGTACCGAGATGGGCGGCGTGACCGTATCGAGAGCGATCGTCAAGTGGTTCCAGGGGAAGGAGATGGCAATGGCGATGGGCGTCGAGATGGCGGTAGCCCGACTGGGCGTCTTTGCTGTCTTCCAGTCGTCACCTCGCATCTACAATGCGATGGTAGAGAAGTTTGGTCCGGATATGACTGCCGCCCAAGGCATCCAGGCAGTGCAGGCACCGGTACTCTTTGTCTTCATCCTGCTGGTGATCGGTCTCTTCCTCTACCTCGTATATGGCGTGCTGGATCGCAAGCTGGACAAGCAGCAGAGTGTCACCATCGTTGAGGACGAGGAGCCCTTTAAGTTTAAGGACCTGGGCAAGGTCTTTGGCATCAAGACATTCTGGATCGTGGCGCTACTCTGCGTACTTTACTACTCCGCGATCTTCCCCTTCCAGAAGTACGCGACCAACATGCTCGAGAGCAATCTCGGTCTGAGTACAGAGACGGCATCTAGCATCTTCAGTCTCTTCCCCATCGGAGCGATGGTCATCACACCCTTCCTGGGGCTTTACCTCGACAAGAAGGGCAAGGGTGCCACGATGCTAATCCTGGGGTCCATCTTGATGATCGTCTGTCACGGGATCTTTGCCCTCTACCCCTTCACAACGGATAAGCTCTCCTTCGGGATCGCCATTGGTGCCATTGTGCTCCTCGGGATCTCCTTCTCACTCGTGCCTGCCGCCCTCTGGCCCAGCATGCCTAAGGTGATTGACGCCAAGGTACTCGGCTCGGCCTACTCAGCTACCTTCTTCATCCAGAATATCGGACTGATGTCTGTCCCGATGATCATCGGCCGTGTCCTCGATGAGACCAATCCCGGTGCCGTGGCAGGGCAGGCTCTCAATTACACCCCCGCTATGCTGATCTTCACCTCCTTCGGAGTACTGGCGCTCCTCCTAAGCCTTTACCTCAAGGCCTACGACCGTAAGAAGAATCTCGGTCTCGAGCTGCCCAATATCAAGAAGGACAACTAATCCCCCTATACATAGTTAGTTTCAAGAGGGTGTGCCGATGTCTCGGCACACCCTCTTGGTCTTTGAGATCAGGAGCTTTTCTGAGAGCTGAGCAGTGAAGAGGTAAAATCGTACCTTTGCAGTATAGAGTGATCCTCTCCCTATGAGTGAGTGACCCTGTCGCTCGAGACTTCGGTCTCGGGAGGAAAGTCCGGGCCACACAGAGCATCACGCTTCCTAACGGGAAGGCGTCGTGAGGCGCTCGATGCGTAACAGAGAATGACCGCCTGCTTGCAGGTAAGGGTGAAAAGGTGAGGTAAGAGCTCACCGAGCCATCGGTGACGAGGGCTGCCGTACGCAGACGTGAGGGGAAAAATCATGTATACCGGCGACTGAGGGCTGCTCGTCCGATGCCGGGGGGTAGATCGATAGAGGTGTCGGGCAACCGCCACCCGAGATTAATGACAGGGACGCTTGGTGAGAGCACCAAGACGACAGAACCCGGCTTACCACTCACTCCTAAGGGAGGGGATCGCTCTTATTTTTTATCACTATACCACCACACCGATCTCACACGAGAGACATGCCTACCGAGCAGAGGGACAGCCATCAGAGTAACGACCTCCCAAGCTATGAGGAGCGACTACAGACTATCCGGTCGAGACGAGAGAAGGAGCAACGGAAAGGCTTCTTCTCACGCCTGACACGCCGTGGGAAGAAGGCGAAGCGCTTTTTCTCAAACGAGATATGGCGTCTCCGTGAGGATGACCTGCGCGGTAGCCAGCGGTGGATGGTCCGAGTACTCCAGGTGATTGTCATCACGATCCGTGAGTACACGGATGGCAACTTGGGGCGAAAGGCCTCTGCCCTCACCTACACCACCCTCCTTGCCCTGATCCCTATGCTGGCGGTGATCCTCAGTATCGCAGCAGGATTCGGGATGCAGAGCTCTGTCCAGAGGCAGCTCTACGACTACTTCCCGGGGCACTACACGGAGCTGACTCAGGCCTTTGACTTTGTCGAGAGCTATATGAACGTGGTCCACAGCAATACCTTCATCATCATCGGAGTGGGTACTTTGCTCTATACTGTGGTCCGACTGATGCTCAATATCGAGGATGTGATGAATGAAGTGTGGCATATCAAGGAGCCTCGCCCCTACAGCCGACGGATCCTATGGTCACTCGCCTACTTTCTGATCCTCCCCTTCCTCATCACACTGACGAGCGGACTCAATGTCTTCATCCGCTCATTCTCAAGCTTCAAGCTCTTTGGTGAGCTTTCACTCTCGCCACTCTTCTCCTTCCTCAGCGGCTTTGGTCTTTACCTGATCTGGATCCTGATCTTTACGGCACTGTATAAGTTTATGCCCAATACTCGGGTCCGCACAGGTCCTGCGCTGATGGCGGGGACGCTGTCGGGTGTGGTCTTCCAGCTCTTCCAGATGATCTACATTACCGGACAGCTGTGGGTGAGTAAGTACAATGCGATCTACGGGAGCTTTGCGGCTGTCCCATTGCTCCTCCTCTTCGTCCAGATGTCGTGGGTTATAGCGCTCTTCGGTGCGCAGCTCGCCTACTCGATACAGAATGTGGAGTACTACTACTTCCGCTCCGAGAGCGAGCACATCTCGAGGCGATTCAGAGACTTCATTGCTGTGGTGCTGATGAAGAAGATCTGCCTCGCCTTTAAGCACGAGGGCGAGGTGTACGATGGTGAGGAGCTGGCGAAGGAGTGCCACCTGCCGATCATCGTCGTCAATGACACGCTCGACAAGCTCGTACTCTGTCGCCTGCTCATCCGTCAGCCTAATCCCAAGCAGACCTCACGACCCACTTACCTCCCAGCACTCGATGTCAGCACGATCACAGTACGCAAGGTGACTACTGCCATGGACCGGCTCGGAGCGGAGAATTTCCGGATCGACCTCTACAGCACCTACGCCAAGGAGTGGCTCATCGTGCGGGACGCACGCTTCTCCGAGGATCCGGACAAGATGGATCAGCCGGTGATCACCCTCTGAGACCTCTCTATACCTCTCTCATGCAGTGGGGAAATCAATAGCCCTGAGACTGAGATTTAGCCCATGCAAGGACGGCTACGAGGCGAGCAACCCCGGTTGCCTGACCACTCTTCCTAATTCACTGCACGCGACTATCTTCCGAAGCGGACTAATTCTTCTGCCCTAAAGGGAGCCCAAAAAAGGACACTAAGGTGTGCCTTTTTTGGTAGTTTTGTATGCACTGCCAAGTGCAATGCATTGACACAACTCAACCACTTCAATCATGAATAGCAAAAGAAATATACTCGGTACCCTGATCATCGCAGTCACTGTCGTCCTCTCAGTCTGGATCGGGGCATCGGCCCTCCGTCATCGCAATGACGGACCTCGTACCATCACTGTGAAGGGAAGCGCAGAGCGATCCTTCCGCAGCAATCTCGCCACTTGGACACTCACGATCACCGACCACAGCTCGTCTCCCAAGTTGGGATTTGACGAGGTGGAGCGACAGCGAGGCGTCGTTGTAAGCTTTCTCCGCTCGCACGGATTTACCGACGAAGAGATGGAGATGCTTGGTGTCTCCTACAACGAGCGCGTCAATGGCTACTACAATAAGAATCAGGATCGCTATGTAGAGGAGCACGATGGCTACGATGTGAGCCAGTCGATCGTACTCACCACTGAGGACGTGGACAAGATCGACCAAACCGCTAAGGCAGTAGGCGAGCTCATCAATCTTGACGTCACCGTCAGCGTGGGCGACCCCAGCTACTACTACACCAAGATGGCGGACCTAAAGCTGGAGATGCTTGATGCCGCAGCCGCCGATGCACGCGACCGCGCTGCATCGATCGCCAAGGCAAGCCACGGCAGCCTCGGTGCCCTACAGAAGTCTCAGATGGGCGTCTTCCAGATCTTGGGACGCTACGCCAATGAGAGCTACTCCTGGGGAGGTACGCTCAACACCTCCGACATAGATAAGACCGCAAGTATCACCGTCTCCTCGACTTTCCTCCTGAAGTAATGACCCTCGACGAAGCCCGCCGACGGGTAGAGCAGCTGAGACACGAGCTGGAGGAGCACGAGTATCGGTACTACGTCCTCTCAGCCCCCACCATCAGCGATAGGGACTTTGATCTCCTGATGAAGGAGCTGGAGTCTCTCGAGAGATCCTACCCGGAGCTGATCACCCCCTACTCGCCTACGCAGCGGGTGGGAAGCGAATTCATCGGTGAGGTTGCCACCGGCACTGCTGTCGCCCACAGAGTGCCGATGCTCTCGCTTGCCAATACCTACAGCATAGGCGAGGTGGAGGACTTCTACCGCAGGCTCACTGAGGCTGTTGGCGAGGCACCGGAGCTGGTAGCCGAGCTAAAGTTTGACGGCGTCTCCATCTCCGTGATCTACGAGGAGGGACTACTGCACCAAGCTCTCACCCGAGGGGACGGGCAGTATGGCGAGGATGTGACGCAGGCAATCAGGGCGATCCGGGCGATCCCACTCCGACTCAAGGGCGACAATCTCCCGGACCGAGTGGAGGTCCGGGGAGAGATCCTGCTGCCATGGCGGGAGTTTCAGAGACTGAATGCAGCTCGAGAGGAGGCGGGCGAGGCTCCCTTTGCCAACCCTCGCAACGCTGTCTCAGGTACGATCAAAACGAAGGAGAATATCGCCGCCGTGGTGAGCCACCGACGCCCGACTGCGCGCTTTTACTACCTTCTCAGCGATGATGAGGACTGGCTGCCGGAGCGTCACTCCGATCGGCTGGAGCGGATGCGGGAGATGGGGCTCCCCGTCAGCACGCACAGCGCCCTCTGCCACTCTGTGGAGGAGGTAGACAAGTATCTCGACTACTGGGATCTCCACCGGCACGAGCTGGAGGTGGCTACGGACGGGGCGGTGCTGAAGGTCAACGACTACTCCCTCCATAAGCAGATCGGGATGACAGCAAAAAGCCCTAAGTGGGCGATCGCCTATAAGTACGATGCCGAGAAGGCGATCACGCGACTTCTGGAAGTTCGCTACCAGACCGGGCGAAGTGGCATCGTCACACCGGTGGCACTGCTGGAGCCTGTAGAGCTCTCCGGTACCACCGTCTCCCGTGCGACACTCAATAACGAGGACTTTATCCGCAATCTTGATCTCCACGAGAGAGACCTCGTGTCGGTGGAGAAAGGAGGTGAGATCATCCCCAAGATCACCCTTGTGCGCAAGGACCTGAGAGACGAGCAGGTGGGAGCTCCTGTCTCTATGCCGGGGAGCTGCCCGTCCTGTGGCACTACTCTCATCCGGCATGAGGGAGAGGCGGGACTCTTTTGCCCCAATAAGTGGGACTGTCCGGCTCAGGTAGAGGGGCGGATAGAGCACTTCTGCAGCCGCAAGGCGATGGACATCTTCATCGGTCCGAGCAGCATCAATGCCCTCTCCACGATCCTCGGTCTGCGCTCAGTGGACCAGCTCTACACGCTCACCGAGAGAGAGCTGCTCCGACTGCCGCTCTTCAAGGAGACAAAGGCGGAGAACCTCCTTAAGAGCATTGAGGAGAGCAAGGAGAAGCCCTTTGAGCGAGTACTCTTTGCCCTCGGCATACCCCTCGTAGGGAGCAAGGTCGCGGAGACGCTTGCCCGATATGCCGGGTCGATCGACCGTCTATTAGAGGCCTCCGAGGAGGAGCTACAGAGCATCCCGGAGGTGGGCCCGATGATCGCCCGTAGCGTGAGGGACTACGCCCAGGAGCCCCGGTCCCGGCAATTGGTCGCTAATCTAAAGGCTGCAGGTCTCCACTTCGAGATCGAAGAGAAGGAGCAGACCGGTCCCACCTCTGATACCTTCGCAGGTCAGACCATCGTGATCAGCGGAGTCTTCCACACCATTACTCGCGATGAACTCAAGGAGCTGCTTGGCCGCCATGGTGCGCGTGTCGGTAGCAGCATCTCCAGCAAGACCTCACTCCTCGTCCATGGCGAAAATATGGGACCGGCAAAGCTCGCCAAGGCGGAGCAACTCGGCGTAAAGATGATGACCGAGGAGCAATTTTTTGACACCTACAGAGATCTAAGATAAGACAGCACAAATGGCAGACTCGCAATCCTTCGTACACCTCCACGTCCACTCCTACTTCTCCATCCTCGATGGGGCCTCCTCGGTGGAGACGCTTGTGGAGACAGCGATCGCAAACGGTCAGCGCGGCATGGCACTGACCGATCACGGTGTGATGTACGGCATCAAGACGCTGCACGACTACTGCAATAGCAAGAATAAGCCGATCAAGGCCGAGATCAAGGAGCTTACGGCACGGCTGGCAGAGGAGTCCGATGAGGAAGCGAAGGCGCAGATCCGACAGGAGATAGAGGAGAAGGAGAAAAAGATCTTCAAGCCGATCTTCGGCTGCGAGTGCTACTGCGCCCGTAATGGCCGGGAGAATAAGAGCTCGGTCGAGGACCGAAGCGGATACCACCTCATAGTGCTGGCAAAGAATAAGCAGGGATACCACAACCTGATCAAGATGGCATCAGAGGCCTTCACTACCGGCTTTTACTACAAGCCGAGGATAGACAAAGGGTTGCTCGAGAAGTACCACGAGGGGCTGATCGTCTCCAGCGCTTGCCTCGGAGGCGAGATCCCCCAGCACATCCTCCACGATGACATCGAGGGGGCGAGAAGCGCCATCCGATGGTTCAAGGGACTCTTCGGTGAGGACTTCTACTTAGAGCTACAGCGACACAAGACCACTAAGCCACGAGGCAATCAGGAGACCTTCGTGAAGCAGGAGAGAGTCAATAAGGTGCTGATGCAGCTCGCACAGGAAGAGGGCGTAAAGCTCATTGCCACCAACGACTCCCACTTCGCACACGAGGATGATGGTGAGGCTCACGAGCGACTGATCTGCCTCAGCACAGGCAAGACCTTCAATGACCCCAATAGGCTCACCTATACCAAGCAGGAGTGGCTCAAGAGCACAGAGGAGATGAGTGCGATCTTCGCCGATGTGCCTGAGGCACTGAGCAATACCGCTGAGATCCTCGACAAGGTGGAGATCTACTCCATCGACAGCGACCCACTGATGCCTGACTTCCCGATTCCGGAGGGCTTTGCCGACGCTGATGACTACCTCAGGCACCTCTCTTACGAGGGAGCTAAGAAGCGCTATGGTGAGGAGCTCTCCGATGAGGTAAAGGAGCGACTGGACTACGAGCTGGACGTGATCAAGACCATGGGCTTTCCCGGCTACTTCCTCATCGTGCAGGACTACATCATCAATGCGCGAAAGCTCGGCATCATCGTCGGTCCGGGACGTGGCTCTGCCGCCGGCTCCATCGTCGCCTACTCGCTCACGATCACCGACCTCGACCCGCTGAAGTACCACCTGCTCTTCGAGCGCTTCCTCAATCCTGACCGCATCTCTCTCCCGGATATTGATGTCGACTTTGATAACGAGGGGAGACAGCAGATCCTTGAGTGGGTGACCGAGAAGTACGGAGCAGATCACGTAGCACACATCGTCACCTACGGCACGATGGCAGCCAAGAGTTCGATCAAGGATATGGGGCGCGTGCTGCAGCTCCCCCTGCCTGAGACCAATGCCATCGCCAAGCTGATCCCCGACCGCATCGGTGACAAGAAGGACCCATCCATCAAGATGTCCAGAGAGAACGTCCCGGAGCTCAATGACATCCTATATGGCCCCGACATAACGCAGAAAGAGGTGCTGAAGTACGCCGAGCAGCTGGAGGGCACGGTGCGCAACGTCGGCGTCCATGCCTGTGGCATCATCATCAGCAAAGTGCCGATCTCGGACGTCGTCCCCTCCTGGGTCACCCTCGACAGCCTGACCAATAAGGACATCTTGGTCACCCAGTACGATGGCAGCGTCATCGAGTCCACCGGGCTGATCAAGATGGACTTCCTCGGGCTGAAGACGCTATCGATCATCCGTGCTGCATTAGACAACGTCAAGCTCAATCACAAGGTCGACATTGACATCAACAGCATCCCCCTTGATGATGAGCTGACCTACAAGCTCTTCAGCGAGGGAGACACGATGGCGATCTTCCAGTTTGAGTCCCCCGGGATGCAACGATCTCTCAAGGACCTGCAGCCCTCAGTCTTTGAGGACCTCATTGCCATGGTCGCCCTCTACCGCCCGGGGCCGATGGACAACATCCCTTCATTCATCGCACGCAAGCACGGCAAGGAGGAGATCACCTACGAGCTACCGGTAATGAAGGAAGACCTGGCAGAGACCTATGGGATCACCGTCTACCAGGAGCAGGTGATGCTCCTGTCACGCAAGATCGCCAACTTCACCCGCGGTCAGTCCGACAACCTCCGCAAGGCGATGGGGAAGAAGAAGATCAAGATGATGCAGGCCCTCAAGGTGAAGTATCTCGAGGGCGGTCGGGCAAACGGCTACCCCGACGATACACTGGAGCACATCTGGTCCGAGTGGGAGAAATTTGCCTCCTACGCCTTCAATAAGAGCCACGCTGCCTGCTACGCCTGGATCTCCTACCAGACCGCTTACCTCAAGGCTCACTACCCCAGCGAGTATATGGCGGGCGTGCTCAGCATCAACCTCAGCGACCTTGCCAAGATCACCAAGTACATAGGTACCTGCCAACAAATGGGGATCAAGGTACTCTGCCCGGATGTCAATGAGTCGGAGTGCACCTTTGCCGCCAATAAGAGTGGAGACATCCGCTTCGGTCTCGGTGCCATCAAGGGCTTTAGCAATGCGGCCGCACAGGACATCGTCAGCGAGAGGAAGGAGAATGGTCCCTACACCGACATCTACGATTTCTTTGAGCGAATACCTGCCAGCGTGGCTACGAAGAAGACCTGCGAGTCGCTCGTGCTGAGTGGAGCCTTTGACTCCTTTGGCACGTTCACCCGCGAGGACTTCCTCGACCCCGATGATACACCCAAGAAAGAGACTTTCCTCGATAAGCTGCTTCGCTTCAGCGAGGATAGCCGATCCTCCCGGATGTCCAGCCAGGCTTCCCTCTTCGGAGATACCAATTTCCAAGAAATGTCCCGCCCCTCACCCGATCACCGCGCACAGCCGTGGAGCGACATCGAGAAGCTCAATAAGGAGAAAGCACTCCTCGGGATCTACATCACGGCCTCTCCTCTCGACAAGTACGCCCTGATCCTCAGGGAACTCTGCAACATCCCCTGCAGCGAGGTGACCGATGGGCTCGACAACTACGCCGGCAAGGGTGCTCTGCGCTTCGGAGGCGTCGTGACTGACTATGCTGAGAGGACCTCCAAGAGTGGCAACCCCTACGGGATCCTGACGATACAGGACTACGATGGCGAGGGGAAGCTCTACCTCTTTGGGGACCAATTTACCACCTATCGCAACTTTGGCAAGGAGGGACTCTATATCTTAGTCACCGTAAAGGTCAACCCTCCCAAGTGGGAGGGTGGTCGTCCCTTCCGCGAGGTTCAGTCGATCCAGCTACTGGATCAGGTGGTCGATACTGCCTTCTCCACCCTCGACATCGCCATCCCCGAGGACGCAATCACCGAGGAGCTCTACGACACCCTTGTGAGTAGCGCAAGCGAGCTGAAGCCAGGTAGCGTCTCTCTCAATATATTCGTCACCGACCGACAGAGTAAGATCACCCTCAAGATGACCAACCACAGCCGGCGACTCACTATCACTAGCGACTTTATTGACAGTCTCAAGGACTTTGATGGGGTCTGGTATCAGCTCAGCTAAGGATGGCACGAAAATAGATAGATAGTATTGTAGTATTATATTTATAACTAACAAATCAGATTATGGCATTTGAATTCACAGACGCTAACTTCGATGAGCACCTGAAGTCAGGTAAGGCAATGGTCGTAGACCTCTGGGCACAGTGGTGCGGTCCCTGCCGTATGGTCTCTCCGATGATTGACGAATTTGCTAAGCAGTACGATGCAGAGCAAGTCCTCATCGGCAAGATGGACGTAGACGCCAACACCGAGATCCCCACACGCTACGGCGTGATCAGCATCCCCACGATCCTCTTCATCAAGGATGGAGAGGTGGTGGAGCGGAAGGTAGGCGCTCAGCCTAAGGACAAGCTCAAGGAAGCTATCGACGCCCTCATCAGCAAGTAAGCCACCATGCGCAGACCTCTCCCACGTGGAGGGGTTTCATAACCTCATAGGGTCATCGGGACTAAGGTCTCGGTGACCCTTTTTTATTTAGAGCGATCGCATGATAGCCCACCTCTATCGGATGGGATGGTCAGCAGGGACAACCTCCCGACGAGAAGGGGTCCTCAGGGGTCCTGCGCAACAGCAAGGTAATCAGCAGGTATCAGAGCCACATATCTAATACCGATATTAGTGAGATCTAATACCGATATTAGTGACGTCTAATACCGGTATTAGATCTCACTAATATCAACTAACCATAGGACCTGCGGATGGAGGACGTCTATAAGCTCCGACAGATTGTCAGGACTATGATCATGAGAGACCCATTTTAGAGTCCACCGACAGACCTTTTGCAAGAATTTTGCAAACTACAGGTGACAATCAAGTGGAAAAAAGCCTAAAAGTCGAGATTATTTCGCTACATTTGCCGACGAGTAAGTCTAAGCCGACTCCGTACTCCACGGATGAGGCTTAGCGGAAGACAAGGAACGACCACCAAAGGACTCACAGACAACAGTTTTATATGGAGTGTAGAATCGGAAAAGTGACCGCCATCCGCCCGACAGAGGTGGAGGTAGAGGTGTTACAGATGTCGGCGTGCTCATCGTGCCATGCACGGGGAGCCTGTACGGCATCGGATATGCGCATGCGGACAGTTACGATCACGCGAGATATCCCGGTGGGACTCTCTGTAGGCGATCCCGTGCAGATCATCGCCGAGGACCCCAAGGTCCTCCAAGCCTCTGCCTACGCCTATATGATCCCGCTGCTGCTGATCATCCTCGAGGCGGTGCTACTTCCCAAGTACTTCGGAGTCGGGGAGATGGCGCTCATCGGGGTGATCCTTGCCACTGTGGCGCTTTATGCTGTACTCCTATGGGTGCTTCGCGATCACTTCAAGCGCATCTTTACTTTCCGCATCCGACCACTGAGAGGGACGCACGACTGAGTTCATTCTTCACGAGACAGTTTTGTCCGGTAATCATATTCATCCATGATTTTCACTATTCTATTTCTAGCCCTGGCAGCAGCGATCATCGCCCTGCTGATCTATTGGGTAATGACTTCCTTTAAGGTCGAGGAGGACCCTCGCATCGAGGAGGTGCAAGAGGCGCTCCCGGGCGCCAATTGCGGTAACTGTGGCTATCCCGGCTGCGCCTCCTTTGCCAAGGCCTGCGTGGAGCATGAGACCCTCGATGGTCTCTTCTGCACCGTAGGGGGAAATGCGGTGATGCAGGACGTGGCCGACATACTCGGTCGCACGGTCGAGGAGCAGGATCCCCTCATCGCTGTCGTCCGCTGCAATGGCACCTGCGAAGCACGCCCCAGAGTCAATATCTTTGACGGCGTCAAGAGCTGTGCCGTCGCCCACTCCCTCTATGGTGGCGAGACCCTCTGTACCTATGGCTGTCTGGGATGTGGCGACTGCGTGAGCGTCTGCGACTTCGATGCCATCCACATGAACCCCGCCACCGGTCTCCCCGAGGTCGATGAGGACAAGTGTACCTCCTGCGGTCAGTGCGTCAAGGCCTGCCCCCGCAATATCATCGAGCTACGGAAGAAAGGAAAGAAAAACCGCCGCATCTTCGTCTCCTGCGTCAATAAGGATAAGGGAGCGATCAATAAGAAGATCTGTGCCAATGCCTGCATTGGCTGCGGTAAGTGCTTCAAGGAGTGCAAGTTTGATGCCATCACGATTAACGACAACCTCTCCTACATCGACCATACCAAGTGCCGTCTCTGTCGCAAGTGCGTAGAGGTATGCCCCACGGGCGCGATTCACGAGGTCAACTTCCCCGCGCGTAAGCCCAAGGTGGAGAAGCCTGTCGAGGAGAAGGCGGTGACCACCCCGGCGGAGACCCCTGCCGAGGCCTAATCTCCCTTTTCTCACAACCTCAGAAGTAAGTACAGACTACATAATATGTTCCTGAAGACATTTTCAAAGGGCGGTGTACACCCGGAGGAGAATAAGATCTCTCACGACTCTCCCATCCAGGTACAGCCTATCCCTAAGACCGTATCCATCCTGCTCGGTCAGCACATCGGCAAGCCCGCCACTCCGGTGGTAAGCCGTGGCGACGAGGTCAAGGTGGGTACCCTAATTGCCAAGGCGGACGGCTTCGTCTCAGCCAACATCCACTCCTCCGTCTCCGGTAAGGTCAAGAAGATCGAGACCATCCTCGATGCCTCCGGATACCAGAAGCCCTGCATCACCATTCAGTGTGATGGCGAGGACATATGGGAGGAGACCATCGACCGCACCCCCGAGATCGTGCGCGACATCAAGCTGTCGAGCGAGGAGATCATCCAGCGCATCGCTGAGTGTGGCATCGTAGGTATGGGTGGCGCCACCTTCCCCACCAACGTCAAGCTTATGCCACCCAAGGACGCCACCCCCGAGTGCGTCATCATCAATGGCGCCGAGTGTGAGCCGTACCTCACCGCCGACCACCGGACCCTGCTGGAGCGGGGCGAGGAGGTTCTGATCGGCCTGCAGATCCTGATGAAGTCCGTAGGCGTCACCAAGGGCTACGTAGCGATAGAGAATAATAAGCGCGATGCGATCGACAAGCTCACACAGCTCGCCTCCACTATGCCCGGTATCGAGATCGTCCCGATGAGGGTGAAGTACCCCCAGGGCGGAGAGAAGCAGCTGATCGACACGGTGCTCAAGCGTCGCGTCGCCTCAGGTAAGCTCCCCGTCACCGAGGGTGCCATCGTACAGAACGTCGGTACTGCCCTCGCTGTCTATGAGGCGGTACAGAAGCATAAGCCCCTCGTGGAGCGCGTCGTGACCGTGACCGGCAAGGCGGTGAAGAACCCCTGCAACCTCCTTGTCCGTATCGGTACCCCTCTGAGCGAGCTCATCGAGACCGCCGGTGGTATGCCCCGCTCCACTGCTAAGTTAGTGAGCGGTGGTCCGATGATGGGTAAGGCAGTATACTCCGATGAGATCCCTGTTGCTAAGGGGACCAGTGGCGTGCTGATGCTGCTCGAGGAGGACACCAAGCGCCGCCCGATGCGCAATTGCATCCGCTGCGCCAAGTGCGTCGGAGCCTGCCCTATGGGTCTCAATCCCGCCTTCCTCATGCGCGACACCGTATATAGGGACTGGGATGCACTGGAGGCAAACCATGTCTACGACTGCATAGAGTGTGGCAGCTGTAGCTTCATCTGCCCCGCCAATCGTCCCCTCCTCGACCATATCCGTATGGGCAAGGGGCGCGTCATGGCCATCCGTCGTGCACGCAAGTAAGAGTCATCACTTGATTTTGAGATAACAGCATCCCATGTCTGATACTACAGCTAAGTTACTCGTCTCCCCATCGCCCCACGTCCACATACACGACTCCATCGAGCGTAATATGTATGACGTGATCATCGCGCTTATCCCGGCGCTGATCGCCTCAGTCATCTTCTTCGGCTGGGCACCTCTCGGTCTGACGGTGACGTCGATCGTTGCATCGATGTTCTTCGAGTGGTTCATCACTCGCTTCGTGATGGGGAAGGAGGAGCTCACCATCACCGATGGCTCCGCCATCATCACCGGCTTCCTCTTGGCACTCAATGTCCCCGCCAGTCTCCCGATCTGGATCCTCCTCATCGGTGACTTCGCAGCCATTGCGCTGGCCAAGATGCCCTTTGGTGGTCTAGGGAATAATATCTTCAATCCCGCCATCCTCGGTCGTGTCTTCCTGCTGGTCTCTTTCCCTAAGCAGATGACCATCTACCCACCGGCACATCAGATCCTAGCCACCGACACCGATGCCACCACAGGAGCGACACCACTGGCGATTGCCAAGGGAGTACTCGCCGGCTCGCCCGACTACAGCCTCGACATGCTTCCCTCAGCGACGGAGATGTTCCTTGGACAGCTTTCCGGATCCTTTGGTGAGGTCTCTGCCATCGCCCTGCTGATAGGTTTCGTCTACCTCCTCCTCCGTAAGGTGATCACCTGGCACATCCCTGTCTCGATCCTCTGCACCGCATTTGTCTTCTCCGGTATTATGTGGCTGATTGATCCGACTATGTATATGAGTCCTGTCCTGCAGCTGATGACCGGTGGTATGCTCATCGGAGCGATCTTTATGGCGACCGACTACGTCACCTCTCCTCTGAGTAAGGGCGGTCAGATCCTCTACGGAGTGATGATCGGACTGATCACTATGGTGATCCGCTTCTGGGGCTCCTACCCCGAGGGTATGTCCTTTGCCATCCTCTTTATGAATGGCTTCACACCGATGATCAATCAGTACATCAAGCCTCGCTTATTCCGCAAGTGAACCGCTTATCACACAGAGTATCATGAAGAAGCTATCATCTACCCTACCTCATATGCTGATCTGCCTCGTGCTCGTATGCTCGGTGGCAGGAGGTCTCCTCGCATTCATCAATAGCCAGACCTCAGAGGTGATCGCCCAGCAGATCATCAATACCACCCTCGACGGCATCAAGGCAGTTGCCCCGGAGTACGACAATGATCCGTACAAGGAGCAATTCAAGGTCGCCGTCGATGGTGACAGCCTCACTATTTATCCCGCCACCAAGGGTGGCGAGATCGTGGGCTATGCCGTCGAGTCAACGTCGCACAATGGATTCAGCGGCGACGTCCGTATCCTCGTCGGCATCGACATCGACAATAACCTCATCGACTACACCGTCCTGGAGCAAAATGAGACCCCTGGACTGGGAGCTCATGTGACTCACTGGTTCCACAGCGAGGATCACCCCTCCAGCGATGTCCGTGACAAGTCCCTCACTGAGCCGCTTAAGGTGACCAAGGATAATGGCACCGTCGATGCCATCACCGCCGCCACCATCACCAGCCGCGCCTTCCTCGATGCGGTGAATAAGGCAATGCGTGGCGTACAGTCCATCGATGAAGCGACCTGTCACTCAGCCGAGTCTGTCAGCGAGACTGCCGAGCCGACAGAGGTAGACAGCGACCTGCTCCTACCTCTTCTCCCTGAGCATGACAATGATCCCGTCGCCGAGCAGAGCGTCATCACCGATGCCACCGGCTACAGCTACACCATCTATCCCGCCACTAGGGGAGGCATCTGGCAGGGAGCGGCTATCACCACTTCCTCAGAGAGTGGGTACAATGGTCCCATGCTCTTTATCGCTGCACTGGACGCAGGCAACCACCTCCTTGACTACGCCGTCCTCCAAGAGTCGGAGAGCGAGCAGCTCGGGGGTCAGGTCGCACAGTGGTTTAGGGACAATGGTCACCCCAAGTCCGACATCCGCGGACGCTCTCTTGAGACTCCGCTCAAGGTTACTCAGGACGGAGGAGACATCGATGCCATCAGTGGCGCCACGGTGACGAGCCGTGCATTCCTCGATGCCATCAGTCGCACAGCCGCCATCGCCACTCAGGCTCGCACTGCTTACGAGAACGCTGAAAATTGATTTCGACATGAATAAAGGTAAAGTATTCCTCAACGGATTCATCACAGAGAACCCCATCCTCGTCTCTCTCCTCGGTATGTGTGCCACCCTCGGCACCTCCTCGAGTGCTGAGACTGGTATGGGTATGGGACTGGCGACCACCTTTGTGCTCGTCTGCTCCAACGTCGTCATCTCGCTCCTCAAGAGCGTCATCCCCGACGGCGTGCGCATCCCGGCATTCATCGTCGTGATCGCTGCCTTCACCACGATCGTCCAGATGGTAGTGCAGGCCTATGCCCCCGCCCTTTACGATGCCCTCGGCATCTTCCTCCCCCTGATCGTCGTCAATTGTATCGTCCTCGGCCGTGCGGAGTCCTTCGCCTCCAAGAATGGCGTTGCAGACTCCCTCGTTGACGGTCTCGGCTCCGGACTGGGCTTCACCTTCGTCCTGACGCTCCTCGGATGCTTCCGGGAGATCCTCGGGTCCGGCAAGCTCTTCGGCATGGAGATCTTCCCCGCCGACTACGGCACGCTCGTCTTCGTCCTTGCTCCCGGAGGATTTATTGTCCTTGGGTATATGATCGCTGCCAATAACATCATTATGGAGAGGCGAAAGAAGAGTGCCGAGCGTCGCGAGCGTGAGGCTGCTGAGCGTGAGCTCCTCAAGGATCAGCCTCACGAGACGCCTATGGCTGCCAAGGAGGGTGTATAAGTCTCATCATCGAGTAAGTCATATAGAGTAAGATATGGAGTATTTAGTCATACTTATCGGCGCAATATTTGTCAATAATATTGTCTTTGCCCAGTTCCTCGGTATCTGCCCCTTCCTCGGCGTGTCGAAGAAGCTCGATACTGCCCTCGGTATGGGTGCTGCCGTCACTTTCGTGATGGTGCTCGCCGTGCTGGTCACCTTCGGTCTACAGAAGGGGATCCTCGACCCGAATAACCTCGGCTACCTGCAGAATGTCGTCTTCATCCTCGTCATCGCCGCACTTGTGCAGATGCTCGAGTCAGTCCTCAAGAAGGTCTCCCCGGCACTCTTCCAGGCACTCGGGATCTATCTCCCGCTGATCACCACCAATTGCGTCATCCTCGGTGTCGCCATCCTCGTGATCCAGAAGGACTACAACCTCTCTCAGGCGATGATGTACGCCTTCTCGACCGGTATCGGCTATACGATCGCGATCTCGCTCTTTGCGACGATCCGCGAGCAGCTTGCGAAGACCGCACTCCCCAAGGCAATGCAGGGCATCCCCGCAGCGCTTCTCGTCGCCGGCATGCTGTCGCTAGCCTTTATGGGCTTCACCGGAGTGGTATAAGGACTAAGGTCTAAGACCTCCTTCCCCACAAATAGTGCCGGGGCTTGCTCTCAGCGTGAGAGCAAGCCCCGGCATTTTTTTGTACCCGAGTCGGAGAGCGCCAGACTGATCCGGAGGTCTCAGAGATGCTACTATACCACCTCCACAGGAGAGGGGTATCTCATAGTGTCTTCCCGGGACTCTTTTGGTCTCTTTCCGACTGAAAACATCGACTATTCGACACTCCATCCCCTGAGCCTTGATCCCAGTAGACAAAACGCCCGAGCCGCAGGCATTCTCTGCTGCGTGCTTAGTACGCGGGCACCCGGTCAGGGACTTCATCCCGAGCGTATCACAGCTGTCCGATTGGCTTCTATGAGATCCCGACGCATCACGGCTCATTTTACGGGGTGGCGTGAGCTTTCCTACCAAAATATTGGCTACCTTTGTGCTATAGAGCGCAGGAACTATAAGCAAACCTATGACACAAGAGACAATACTGGTAACTGGCGGTACGGGATTCATCGGATCCCACACCACCGTGGAGCTTCAGGAGGCAGGGTATGAGGTGGTCATCGTCGACAACCTCTCCAACTCTGACGAGTCGGTCCTCGACGGGATCGAGCGGATCACCGGACGGAGACCGAAGTTCTACAAGGCCGACTGCAACGACCTCGAGGCGATGAGACAGGTCTATGAGGATAATCCAGGTATCGCCGGGGTGATCCACTTCGCTGCCAGCAAGGCGGTGGGTGAGTCGGTCGAGAAGCCACTGCTCTACTACCGCAACAACATCGTCTCACTCATCAATCAGCTGACACTTATGACGGAGTACGGGACGAGAGGGATCGTCTTCTCCTCCTCCTGCACCGTCTATGGTCAGCCGGAGAAGCTCCCCGTGGACGAGTCGGCACCCTTTATGCCCGCCACCTCGCCCTACGGCAATACGAAGCAGATCAATGAGGAGATCCTCCGCGACACGATCCACTCCGGTGTACCCTTCAAGGCAATCAGCCTGAGGTACTTCAATCCTATCGGGGCCCATCCATCGGCTCACATCGGTGAGGAGCCCCGGGGTGTCCCCGCCAACCTCATCCCCTACATCACCCAGGCAGCTGCCGGCATCCGCAAGGAGCTAACCGTCTTCGGAGACGACTACCCCACCCCCGATGGCACCTGCATCCGCGACTACATCCACGTCGTTGACCTTGCCAAGGCACACGTCGCTGCGATCGACAGGATGCTCCACAAGGACGGAGAGAGCTACGAGTACTACAACATCGGCACCGGGAAGGGGGAGAGCGTGCTGGAGCTGATCACCGCCTTTGAGCGGGCTACGGGTGTCAAGGTTCCCTACAAGATCGGACCGCGTCGTGAGGGAGACATCGTCGCTGTGTGGGCCGATCCTAAGAAGGCGAATGACTACCTCGGCTGGAGGGCTGAGTCCACGATAGAGGACTCTCTCCGGAGTGCCTGGAAATGGCAGGAGCAGATCCTCAAGAGGGAGCAGAAGTAATAGCAAACTATCTAATAGAAATAATACCACCCCTAACAGTACAATGGACAAGAACGAATTTGGGATCTTCTCCGGACAGAAGAGCATGAACCTCGCTGAGCAGATCTGCTCCAGCCTGAAGTGCGACCTCGGAAAATTCAAGTACGAGCGCTTCGCCGACGGAGAGTTCTCCGGAAGCTTTGAGGAGTCAATCCGTGGCAAGGACACCTACATCGTGCAGTCGACCTTTGCCCCGGCCGACAATCTGATGGAGCTGCTCCTTATGGTCGATGCCGCCAAGCGCGCCAGTGCTCACTACATCGCCGCCGTGATCCCCTACTTCGGCTGGGCTCGACAGGACCGCAAGGATAAGCCGCGTGTCTCCATCGGTGCCAAGTTAGTCGCTGACCTCCTGCAGGCTGCAGGCATCTCGCGCCTGATCACCATGGATCTCCATGCGGACCAGATCCAGGGATTCTTCAACGTCCCCGTAGACCACCTCTACGCCTCCAATATCTTCCTCGACTATATCCGGAAGAATATTGATCTCAAAAACCTCGTCATCGCCACCCCTGATGTCGGCGGTACGAAGCGCGCCAATACCTACGCTCACGCCCTCGGCGTGCCGATGGTCATCTGCCACAAGCTCCGCCTCAAGGCCAACGTCGTCGCCGAGATGCGCATCATCGGTGACGTGGAGGACAAGGATGTACTCCTCGTGGACGATATCGTCGATACCGCCGGCACCATCACCAAGGCTGCCAACCTGATGATGGACCACGGTGCTCGCTCGGTACGCGCTATGTGCTCACACGCCGTGATGAGTGATCCGGCCACAGAGCGTGTGGAGCAGAGTGCTCTCAAGGAGCTGGTGGTGACCGACTCTATCCCCTACACCAAGAAGTGCGATAAGGTGAAGGTACTCTCCATTGCGCCGATGTTTGCCGAGGCTATCCGCCGCGTCGAGACCCACGAGTCGATCAGCAGCCTCTATGGTATGTGATCCGAGGTGACCAACGTTACCAAAATCAAAGGCACTGAGCTCACCCCGGAGTCGATCACTCCAGCTGAGCTCAGTGCCTTCCGTATAGGACTGCTGCGCTGGTACGACAAGCACGGCAGGGAGCTCCCGTGGCGTGGCACGAGGGATCCCTACCGGATATGGGTGTCAGAGATCATCCTCCAGCAGACGCAGACGGTGCAGGGGTGGGACTACTACCTTAGGTTTATCGACCGACTACCGGATGTGAAGAGTCTCGCTGAGGCACCCGAGGACGAGCTAATGCTCCTCTGGCAAGGGCTGGGCTACTACTCGCGGGCACACAATATGCAGCACGCTGCCCGACAGATCATGGAGCAGTATGGTGGCGTCTTCCCCCGTGAGGAGCGGGAGGTGGCAGCCCTCAAGGGCGTAGGTCCCTACACCACCGCAGCGATCATGAGCATCGCCTATGACTACCCTCTGGCTGTCGTGGACGGCAATGTTTACCGCGTCCTGAGCCGCTACTTAGCGACCGGCACGCCTATAGACACCACCCCAGGTCAGCGGTACTACCGCGAGATGGCGGGGCTATTCCTCGAGAGAGAGCAACCCGGGCGATACAATCAGGCAATGATGGATCTCGGGGCGACCATCTGCACACCGAAGAACCCCATCTGCGCCACTTGCCCCCTCGGAGGCACCTGCCGGTCGAGAGGGACGGAGCTGGTCGACCTCCTTCCCATCAAGTCACACAAGACCATGGTGAGAGAGCTGTGGATAGAGTACTTCCTGCTCCTCCACCGGGGACAGATAGCAATCCGCCGAAGAGATAGCCGGCGCGGGATCTGGAAGGGTCTCTACGAGCTGCCCGGAGTGGTCACGGAGAGAGAGCCGACCGCCCTGCCCACTCCTCCGGACGGCTGGGAGATCATAGAGACCCTGCCCCTCAAGGACCATCGACTAAGCCACCGGCTCCTCCACCTGAGAGTACACGTCTGCAGCTCGTTGGGCGATACCGATCCCACCTACCCCGATGGGACTGAGCAGATCCCCCTCTCGGACCATGGTACGATCGCTTTCCCTAAGCCCCTTCGTCACTTCCTCGACCACTACACCGGGGGCAACCGTATCCTCTAGCACACTAATTCTCAGATATCTACCTCTTGACCAACCCACTAAGGACGGTCTACTAAGTCGCTTCTTACTAAGACGCTTCTTAGTAGACCGCTCTTAGTAGGTGAGACTATGGTATAGCATCTATGAAAAAAGAAGAGCACCCAAGCACATGGTGCGGAGACAAGAGCGGGGGCGTGTCGGTGTGACACGCCCCCGCTCATAGTAGTAATGGTATGTGGATTACTTGATGTTGGGGTTAAGCTCGCTCCACTTATCGACAGAGGGGATGAGACCCATCTTGATGATATTGTCGATCTGGTCCTGGAGGTGCTTGTAGGAGGCATCGAGCTCCTTCATCTCCTCGTCAGTGGCATGCTCGATCGGCTTGATGTGAGCGCCATTACGATCGAGGACAGTCTCCCAGGCCATCATGACGTGATCGTAGCGGTCGTTGGAGACATAGGTGCCGACAGGCCAGCGGAAGGCAGGACCGCCCATGGCTGCACCGATCATCTCGATAGAGAGCTGTGCAGGGCTCTGGAAGGAAGAGCGACCACGGAGCTTGATGATATTGGCACCGCCCTTGATGACACGCTGGCGGAGCTCAGCCCACTGCTCGTCAGTCAGCTTGTCCGTACCGATAAGCTCAGAGAGAGGCTTGCCGTCCACCTTGACGCTACTGCCAAAGACAGCCATCTGCTCACCGTGACCACCGTAGGTGCGGGCACCGGTCACCTCGTGCTGCAGGACACCGAAGTGCTTAGCGAGCTCGCTCTGGAGACGAGTGCTGTCGAGACCGGCAAGCGTAGTCACCTGAGAGGGCTTCAGACCGGAGTGGAGGAGAGCGATGATACCGGTGATGTCAGCGGGATTGAAGATGATGGTCAGATGCTCCAGGTCGGGGCAGTACTTGCGGATGTTCTCACCCAGCTGCTTAGCGATCTCGCCATTGCCGCTGATCAGGTCCTCACGGGTCATGCCTGCCTTGCGGGGGGCGCCACCCGAGCTGACGATGTACTTAGCACCGGTGAAGGCCTCCTTCACGTCGGTGGTGTAGTGGATGTTCATCCCGTCGAAGCCACAGTGGCGCAGCTCCTCGTAGACGCCCTCCAGCCCCGGCTCATATACGTCGAAGAGGCAGAGGTTTGGGGTAAGACGCATGACAGACGCGATCTGCGCCATATTGGAGCCGATCATACCGGCAGCTCCTACGATAACCAACTTGTCGTTACTAACGAAGTCCATAAATAATGTATTGAAGTGATACGTGTTACTTGTCTATCTGTTTCGTATGCAAATCTAATCAAATACTTAAATAATTCCTCATATTAGCCCAAGTATTTTATGATGCTCTCTCCGACCGCTTGCCAAGCCATTTCGCTACCTTTGTAAGGTCAAGAAAAAAGAAAGAGAGATGAAGATTTCGGACAAAATCATCAGCGGATACCGGATCACCGAGGCGGCAGAACTCCTGTCGATCATCGAGGAGACCCCCCGGGAAGAGCTCTACGAGGAGTGCCACCGCATCACCCGCCGGCTCTGTGGGGATGGATTTGACACCTGCGCCATCATTAATGACAAGAATGGTCGCTGCCCGGAGGACTGCAAGTGGTGCGCCCAGAGCGCACGGCACCACACAGAGATCGATCCCTATGGGGTGCTACCGACCGAGGTGGTGGTCGCTGCTGAGGCTAAGAATAGAGAGCATGGTGTGCGGCGATTCTCCATCGTATCGAGCGGAAAGCGCCCCACGGAGGGAGAGATGCTGAGGTATGAGGAGCAGCTGACCGCGATGAGGGCAGGCGGAGCGAAGCATCTCTGTGCTTCGCTCGGACTCTGCACGGAGGAGCAGCTGAGGCGACTCCGCGAGTCGGGACTGGAGACCTACCACTGCAATATGGAGAGCTCGCCCGGCTACTTCGGCACCGTCTGCACCACCCATCAGCAGTCCGCCAAGGAGGAGACGATCGCTGCAGCGAAGCGGGTCGGGCTGAAAGTCTGTAGCGGGGGCATCGTCGGTATGGGCGAGACGCGCGAGGATAGGGTCGACTTCGCCCTCCACCAGGCGGAGCTGGGCGTGGGGAGCATCCCGATCAACTTTCTCCACCCGATACCCGGTACCCCGCTCGGGGAGAGGAGCTTCATCTCGCCGGAGGAGGTGATGGAGACGATCTGTATCTTCCGTCTCGCCTGTCCGACCGCCTTCCTCCGCTACAGCGGGGGGCGTGCCCTACTCTCCCCGGAGACAGAGCGTATGGGTCTCTATGTGGGGATCAACTCCGCCATCACCGGCGGACTGCTGACGACAGTCGCCTCGGTGGTATCGCGCGACAGGGAGCTCTTCCACAGCGCCGGGTACGACACCACTCAGGAGACAGAGTGGGAGAACGGCTAACAAGCACTTCTGCGAGGCGTAGAGAAGTGTCTGATATTCACGACAAAATTGGTCACCTCCTTAGAGGCAATTCTAATACCGATATTGGACGCAACTAATATCGGTATTAGAGAATCCTTTTACCGGTATTAGATTGGGCGTTGCAATCCTATGCATTAATCCGTGGCAAGGTGCTAAGTAAAAAATTGACGAAAAAGATTATCTTTGTCTCATAGGGAAACAAGAAACTCAACTGCTATGACGAAGGGACTTATCCCCGAGTGGGCTCCTCAGGATGCGGTCTTGCTGGCGTGGCCGGACGAGACGATGGACTGGGCTGACAATCTCGCTGAGATCCGCAGCTGCTACCTGCTGATGGTACGCGCACTACTGGACTACGTGCCGGTGATCCTACTCGCTCAGGATACGGCGAGCGTGCCGCTACGGGGCGACTACCCCCATCGGCTAACAGTGCAGGAGATGCCACTCAATGACACCTGGGTGCGCGACTATGCGCCACTCTCCGTCATCAACGACCGAGGGGAGCGGACGGTAGTGGACTATGCCTTCAACGCCTGGGGGCTTAAGTTTGCCGCCGACAGGGACAATCAGGTGGCGTCCAAGCTCCCTATTTTTACCCAAGACATCAGGCGGATCACCCGCCACGACTATGTCCTCGAGGGCGGTGCCGTGGAGAGCAATGGAGAGGGACTGATTCTCTCCACCTCGTCTGTCCTGCTGGATCCTAATCGAAATCTCGGTCGGGGTGAGGCAAGTGGACATATCATCACCGAGCCGATCCGGGAGGCCCTGCATGCGGATCGGGTGGATATGCTGGAGGTCTCTCCCCTTGAGGGGGACGACACCGACGGACACATAGACACGCTCGCCCGCTTCTGCGACGACGAGACCATTGTCTATGCCACCTGCTCCGACGAGGGGCACCCGGACTACCATACCCTCCGTAAGCTCGATGAGGAGCTTCATCGGCTCTACGGCGAGAGGTATCGCTTGGTTGCACTGCCGACGCCCGAGGTGAAGAGAGACACGGATGGATCCGCCATGCCGGCAAGCTATGCCAACTTCCTCATTACCAACAGCATCGTCCTCACTCCCACCTACCGGGACAGGGCAGACGATGAGGCTCTATCGACACTACGTGACCTCTTCCCGGAGCGGAAGGTCGTGCCGGTGGACGCTATCCCGCTGATCCGTCAGCACGGCTCGATCCACTGCGCCACGATGCAGTTTCCCGAGGGATTTATCGACGAAGAATACAAGTGACTATGCGTACCGCCCTTATCCAACAGCACAATACCGGTGACCTCCGGGACAATCGTCTCCGCCTCGGCGAGAAGATCCGATCTGCAGCGACAGATGGTGCCGAGCTCATCGTACTGCAGGAGCTGCACGACGGGCTCTACTTCTGCCAGACGGAGGATGTCGACCTCTTCGACCTCGCTGAGCCGATCCCGGGACCGGCGACAGACTTCTATGGTCATCTGGCACAAGAGCTCGGAGTAGTAATCGTCACCTCGCTCTTTGAGAAGCGGGCACCGGGACTCTACCACAATACCGCTGTCGTGCTGGAGCGCGACGGCAGCATCGCGGGTGTCTACCGCAAGATGCACATCCCGGACGACCCGGGATATTACGAGAAGTTTTACTTCACCCCGGGAGACCTCGGCTTCCACCCCATAGAGACCTCCGTGGGGCGACTTGGGCTACTGGTCTGCTGGGATCAGTGGTACCCCGAGGCGGCCCGACTGATGGCGCTCGCTGGAGCGGAGCTACTGATCTACCCCACTGCCATCGGCTACGACGACCGAGACGACCGGGAGGAGCAGGAGCGACAGCGCTCCGCCTGGCAGCTGGTGATGCGCGGTCACGCAGTCGCCAACGGTCTCCCCGTCATCGCTGTCAATCGTGTCGGGCGGGAACCGGCGCCCGGTGATGACCCCGAGGCGGGCATTACCTTCTGGGGCAGCTCCTTCGCTACCGGACCTCAGGGAGAGATGCTCACGGAGCTTCCCCTCACCGAGGAGGCGACGGAGATCATCGACATAGACCTCAAGCGATGCGAATTGGTTCGCCGCTGGTGGCCATTCCTCCGAGATCGGCGGATCGATCACTACGACGACCTGACGAGGCGCTATCGCGACCCCTTTTGACACTCACCTTCATACCCTCACCTTATTATGCTACGACTAATTGAGAACGACCCATGGCTGGAGCCCTACGAGTCCCCTATACAGGGACGGTATGAGTATGCCAAGTGGAAACTCCGTGAACTGACAAAAGAAACCAATGGCAGCCTCTCCGACTTTGCTGACGGGTACCTCTACTACGGGCTTCACCGCATAGAGGGAGGAGAGTGGGTCCTGAGAGAGTGGGCGCCTAATGCGACAGCCATCTACCTCCTCTGTGACGGCAACGGCTGGGCCAAGGATGAGGCATATCGCCTCAGCGCCCTCGGCAATGGATCCTGGGAGGTAAGACTACCCGCTGACACACTCGCTCACGGGACGCACTACAAGCTCCTCGTGGAGTGGGAGGGTGGTAGCGGTCTACGCATCCCCGCATGGGCTGACTATGTGGTACAGGACCCGGAGACGCATCTCTTCAGCGCCGTCGTATGGGATCCCGAGAGACCCTTCACCTTCCGGAGCAAACGCCCCACCCTCGGTCACGAGCCGCTCCTGATCTACGAGTGCCACATCGGGATGGCGACCGAGGAGGAGAAGGTCGGTACGTATCGGGAGTTTATGGAGAATGTGCTGCCGATGGTCAAGGAGAAGGGCTACAACGCCCTGCAGATCATGGCGATCATGGAGCACCCCTACTACGGCTCCTTTGGGTATCAGGTGACCAATTTCTTCGCCCCCTCGTCCCGCTTCGGTACACCGGATGACCTGCGCGCACTGATTGACGAGGCGCACCGGCTCGGGTTACTCGTCATCATGGATATCGTCCACTCCCATGCCGCAAGAAACGAGGAGGAGGGGCTCGCCCGCTTTGACGGCACCTACACCCAGTACTTCCATGGCGGTGAGCGGATGCTCCATCCGGCGTGGAACTCAATGTGCTTTGACTACGGGAAAAACGAGGTGCTCCACTTCCTCCTCTCCAATTGTAAGTACTGGCTCGAGAGCTTCCACTTCGATGGCTTCCGCTTCGATGGCGTCACCTCGATGCTTTACCTCAATCATGGTCTCGGACAGGCCTTCTGTACCTACTCCGACTACTATAATGGCGGGCAGGATGGCGATGCGATCATGTACCTCACCCTCGCCAATCAGCTGATCCACGAGGTCTACCCCGATGCCATCACCATCGCTGAGGAGGTGAGCGGGATGCCGGGCATCGGTGTGCCGGTGAAGGACGGTGGCTACGGCTTTGACTACCGCCTCCAGATGAATATCCCCGACTACTGGATCAAGATCATCAAGGAGCGCCGCGATGAGGAGTGGACACCCGGCTCCATCTGGTGGGAGACCACCAACCGCCGAAGCGATGAGAAGAGCATCTCCTACGCCGAGTCCCACGACCAGGCGCTGGTGGGCGACAAGACGATCATCTTCCGCCTCATCGATGCCGAGATGTACGACTATATGGACCGGGCACACCACACCGAGGCGGTAGACCGCGGTACGGCACTCCACAAGATGATCCGCCTCGTCACCTGCACCACGATGAATGGTGGGTATCTCAATTTTATGGGAAACGAATTTGGTCACCCGGAGTGGATCGACTTCCCCCGCGAGGGCAATGGCTGGAGCTACAAGTATGCCCGTCGCCAGTGGAGCCTGGCCACGAATGGCTTCCTCAAGTACGGCCTCCTCGAGGACTTTGACGAGGCGATGCTCAAGCTCGTCAAGAGCGTCCCCGACTTTGAGAGAGTACCGGTGATCAAGCTCTGGGACCAGGATCAGGATCAGGTACTCGCCTACTCCCGTGGGGATCTCGTCTTTGTCTACAACTTCAGTCCCACACGTGCCTTCACCGACTACGGCATCCTCGCCCCGTCGGGCAAGTACACGGTCGTCCTCGACAGCGACGACCCGCGGTTTGGTGGCTACGATCGTCAGGACCACTCCGTGGCGCACCTCACTCAGTACGACCCCCACTTCATGGAGGACGGCAAGGGCTGGCTCAAGCTCTACCTCCCCCCCCGTACCGCTCTTGTACTTAAGAAATCAAAGTAAAACTCATGACTCACCCCACATCCACACCACTCTACCCGCTCACCTTTGACGCCCCCTACAAGCGAAAGATCTGGGGCGGTGACCGAATCTTCAGGTACAAAGGACTGCCCTCTCCCTACGACGACATCGGCGAGAGCTGGGAGGTTTCACCGATGCCGGGCGATGAGTCGGTCGTTGCCGCCGGTCCTCTCAAGGGTGTCGACCTACCGACACTCACCCAAGAGTATGGCGAGAGGCTCCTCGGGCATCACGTCAGGGAGCGCTTTGGGGACTCCTTCCCCCTCCTCATCAAGGTCATCGACTCGCGGCAGGATCTCTCCGTGCAGGTCCATCCCAACGACGACTACGCCCGCGAGCATGAGCACTCCCGTGGCAAGACAGAGATGTGGTATCTCCTTGACCCCACCCCCGACGCCACCATCCGCGCCGGCTGGTCGAGGGAGACGAGCCCGGAGCAGCTACGAGAGCTGGTCAAGAGCGATGCTGTGATGGACTACATCCACAGCTACCACGCCGAGCGGGGGGATGTCTTTTACCTCCCGGCAGGTAAGGTCCACACCATAGGTGCCGGCTGCCTGCTCCTCGAGATACAGGAGGCGTCTGACATCACCTACCGGCTCTACGACTTCGGTCGGACCGATGCCCAAGGGCAGACACGTGAGCTTCACATTGACCGAGCTGTCGAGGTGATCAACTACGACGTCGACCGGGACGGCAAGGCGACCTATGACCGGGAGAAGAAGGATGCCCTCGTCAATCTCGTCCGCAGCCCCTACTTCTGCACCTCGGTCCTACGCCTGACGAAGGACTTCGCCCTGCCGGTGGCTGAGCGTGACTCCTTCACCTACCTCTTCTGCGAGGAGGGCGAGGTGGCGATCACCACCGATGGCGGTGAGCTCCGCCTCACCAAGGGCCACGGCGTCCTACTCCCCGCCGAGCTGCATCGCGCCGACCTCCACCCCCTCACCCCCGAGACCCACCTCGTAGACGTCTACGTACCACAGAGTCATACCTGATCCTCATGATTGTTGCTATAGGACTCTTGACCTCGACATAGGGACCACACAACAATACAGCCCGAAATACCGATAGAACAGGTCGAATGCACGTAGTCGAAGAGGCGCAGGCGCAGTCGTCCCGGCTGAGCGACATGAGCCTGACACATCGGAAAGCTTAAGTGGTGCAAATATACCACCCCCGGAGGTAGAGGTTGTCTCGCAGAGCCTCTCCTTGTCTCTTCGGTCTCTTCCTGAACGAACCTACAGACTGTGAGACTATCCATCCATAAAGACCACATTCCGTAAGAAAGGCGAATCGTGTACAGAACTGCCTTATGGACACTTTGCTGAGGACTTTTATCAAGGTGTGCTTTGCGTCAGGCTTGTAAAGCATATGGCATACTCTAAGGGGCTGGACTCGTGCCATTGCGATGATGAATATAGAGCGATGGTTTTGACATTTGAGATTTAATATCTACATTTAACCGACGAGGTCTATACCTTGCAACTTAAAAGTATCACTCTGACCTCTATTGTCTAAATTTCAAATCCGCTGTAGTACCTATGAAAAAATTCTTCTTTACCCTATGTTGCTTGGCCATTATAACGTCAAACTCGTGGGTTGTATTCGGTCAAAAACGTTACAAGGCGCTCTACGAATACGCGGAACGAAATGCCACGACCGGCAAAGTCACTAACGATATCATACGTCTTAATTCTGAGAAAGGCTACTTCTCCTGTGTCAGTGAGAATACCTACCAAAAGAAGTTAGTACAGGACTCCCTCCTCCACACCGGACTTGATCCCTACACCATCGTCGCCATGACACGAGATATGGCGAGAGGACAGAGGACACGTATCTTCACCGACCTCGCAAGCAATACCAGGACGGTATACGAGTATCCCATGACACAGATCCACTACGAGGAGCCTCTTCCCACTGTGACATGGGAGCTGTCAGACGAGGTGAAGGAGGTCAATGGCATCCCCTCCAAGCAGGCGAGGGGCAAGCTCTACGGACGCGAGTGGATCGTCTCCTATGCGACGGATGTCCCTCTACCTGTGGGACCGTGGAAGCTCACCGGTCTGCCCGGTCTGGTGACAGAGGCGGTCACGACCGACAGTCTCTTCCACTTCACGCTCATCTCCTTTGCCCTCACCCCCGATGACGAGCGTCCTATCATACCCTCACCCTTGACCGCCTCATCACCATCCAAGAAACAGTTGAAGAAGGAGGTCCTCCACGCCCTACATCAGTGCGCCACCAACAACCGAGCCTGGCTCAAGAAGCTCTACCCCGTGTCCAGCCAGCCTGAAGAGACCCCGGAGGACCTCCGGCGGATGGCACTCGCCCGCAAGTCGTACCAGTATATCGAGCGAGCAGAGTGATCCGGAGGCATCTCCTTTTTCTTCTTCTCCTTCCCCTCACGCTGACCATTGCCACCGCTGAGGAGTGGTGTGGAGTGGTCAGGGACGCCGAGACCGGCGAGGGGATATCGACGGTCCAGATCCTTCTGCTCCGTGGTGAGAGCAAGGTGATCCGTCAGACGATCAGCCTGGAGGACGGCACTTTCTGTCTCGCTCTCCCCGACTCCAAGTCCGACCTCACGGTCCGCGCCGCACTGATCGGCTACCGGACGGAGGTGGTTCGCTTAGACACCCTCCTCATGAGAGAAGGAAAAGAGATCCTGCTCCACCGGCAGGACTTCAAGCTCCCCGAGGTGCAAGTGCGGGCGAAAGCCATCGAACAGCATGGCGACACGGTCAGCTACCGTACCTCCGCCTTTGCACAAGCGATGGACACTAAGCTGGAGGATGTGCTGACGCGGCTCCCTGATGTCTCTGTCTCCTCCGGCGGTATGATCTCCTACAAGGGACGAAGTATCAATCGCTTCTACATAGAGAACCTTGACCTCCTCGGCAGTCGATACACCCTTGCCTCGCGTAACATCCGACCTGAGGATGTCGCCTCCGTACAGATCTACGAGCACCACGAGCCGATCAGGCTGCTCAGGGAGCAGAGCCGATCCGACCGCGCTGCACTTAATGTGAAGCTCAAGGAGTCTGCCAAGAAAAGGTGGCTCAGGGACCTAAGCGGTGCTGTCGGCGGCTGGCCGCCGATCGGCAAGGTGAGCGGTTCGCTCATGAACTTCCAGCCCCGGCGGCAGACCATCCTCGTCGCCAAGGGAGACAATACCGGCAACGACATCATCTTCGAGACCCGAGTACAAAACATCGGCATGGGGGTGGTCTTCAACCCCTACGAACTCTCCGGAGGACCGGAGAACCTCTTTGCGGAGCGAAAGATCTACAGCACCTTCTTCGGACGCGATCGAAGGCGCGACAATCAGACCGCCTTCCTCTCCCTCAATCATCTCATCGCCCTGTCCGACAGAGAAACCCTTCGGATCAATCTCAACGGATTCCACGACCGAAACCGACTCAGAGAGGAGCGGGAGAGCCACTACTACGACCCTGCGCTCGGATCGATCGACCTCCGAGAGACCACCGACTATCTCTCGAAGCGCAGTGCAACGGAGAATGAGCTTACCTATGAGCAGAATGGGGAGGAGCTCTATCTCAAGGACATCCTCTCCGTCCGCTACCACCACCTCACCACCGAGGACAACGCTGCCGTCAATGGTCGGCCTCGCACCATTGATATGCTCCTCCCCTCCCTCCGGCTCTCCAATTCGCTCACTGCGAAGAAGCTCCTCGGCGGGCATCTCTATACCGCCGCCCTCGGCATAGGGTACAGCAGCCGTCCTCAGGAGATGACCCTCGCAGGAGAGACTCCCTATCGGCTGCAGTCCGATGACCTCACTGCCACACTCGCTCTGGAGGGCACCTTTTCCATAGGTCAACATCAGCTCTCCCCACAGATCAGAGGCGGCCTGGAGAGCTATGAGCTTAGGATCGGGGAGCAAGAACAGGATCCCCGTAAGGTCCACAGTAAGGAGCTGACCTCCGACCTTTCTGTAGAGTATCGATACCAGAGTAATGGACTGGAACTGAGGCTCACACCTGCCCTTAGTGCAAGACTGCAAGATCTCCCCGGAGGGAGACAGCAACACCTCCTCCCCGGCGTCAGTTCCTCGATCAGGTATGACTGGATGGGCGGGAGGACACTACTCATCTACAGCTTCAGCACAAGCCGACCGGAGCTAACATCCTACTTCCCGCACATGATCCGCGTCGGTCTGACAGACTACCGGGAGGGAATCACGGACCAAGGGGTGACACGCTCGCACAACCTACTGCTCCGACAGGAGGGGACAGCGCCGTGGGATCTCTCCTATGTGCTCACCGGTCGAGGAGGGCACGTGACCGCACCGAGGATCTATAGTCTCTCTGTCAGGGAGGGCAAGAGGATCCGCTCCTACCTCCCACTCGCCCACAGCGCCCTCTCCGGCGGTCTCTCTGCGGAGCTCTCCAAGTACTTCTCTGGACCGATGATCACACTCAAGGGGACGGTAGGCTGGGACAGCTCCAAGGGCGACACCTACCAGCAGGGACTCATGATCCCCTATCGTGGGTCTGACCTCTCGTATGGGGCATCCCTGAACTGGATGGGAAGCACGCTGATGACCCTCGAGTATGGCATCGAGAGCGACCGATCCCGAGTCCACATCGGGGATAGGGCGACAGACCTCATCACCCGGAGTCTGGAGCAGACCCTGCGAGGTACCCTACTCCTCTGCGCACACTGGGGAGTATCCGCCGACCTCCAGCACCGCTACAGCAGTTCGCCCCTATATGACCCGATCAACCAAGTCTTCCTCGACGGCAAGATCTACTACACGAGGGACAAGCTCCGTCTCCAGATCGACCTCACCAACCTAACCAACGTCCGCTCAGAGTACTACCGCCGGACCGACGGTATCAATAGCAGCAGCCGGCGTACCACCCTCCGCGGTCGGGAGGTGCTTCTTACTCTTACCCTCAAGCGGTAGGCCCCGAGCCCTTGCCACCGTCCCTCTCCAAGCCAATTATTCCAAGAGCAGTTTTTTCTCACGACTTCAGGGTCATAACTAATAGCGGTAATAGAGAAATCTATTACCGCTATTGGTCACGCTTATTACCGGTAATAGAAATAGCCCAGAAGGTGTGAGGTAACTTCCCTGTGAATCTCAGTCGCATACGGATGATGCTTTTTTAGTAGATTTGCAGGGTTATGGGCGGGCCGATGGCTCGCAATCGATAATAGCTTGTACTTGTAGTAGCACCATCATATGTTTGAAAGTCTATCGGACCGACTTCTTGAGTCCTTTAAGAACCTTAAGGGAGAGGGATCCATCACCGAACTTAATGTCGCTGACACCGTCAAGGACATACGTAAGGCCTTGCTGGAGGCGGACGTCAATTACACCGTCGCCTCCGACTTTACGAAGAGCGTCCTCGACAAGGCGGTGGGCGAAAAGGTGGTCTCCTCCATCAAGCCGGGACAGAAGCTGGTCCAGATCGTCCACGATGAGCTGACGCGCTGTATGGGCGGCACCGAGGTGGAGCTGAGGACCGACGCGGACCCCAATATCATCCTGATGTCGGGTCTGCAGGGCTCAGGTAAGACCACCTTTGCCGGCAAGCTCGCCAATATGCTGCACAAGAAGAAGGGGCTGAAGCCTCTCCTTGTCGCCGGGGATGTCTATCGACCGGCTGCCATCGAGCAGCTCAAGGTGATCGCTGCTCAGATCGGCATACCGGTCTACAGCGAGGAGGGCAATCAGGATCCGGTGGCGATCGCTGAGCGGGCGCTTGCCTTTGCGAAGATGAATGGTCGCGACACGATCATCATCGATACCGCCGGGCGCCTCGCCGTGGATGACGTGCTGATGACCGAGATCGCCAATATCAAGACAGCGGTCAGACCGACACAGATCCTCTTCGTCGTCGACTCAATGACGGGACAGGATGCGGTGAATACGGCCAAGGAATTCAATGACCGGCTCGACTTCGACGGCGTAGTCCTGACGAAGCTGGATGGTGATACCCGAGGCGGTGCTGCTCTCTCGATCCGGACTGTGGTCGACAAGCCTATCCTCTTCATCGGTACGGGAGAGAAGATGGAGGCAATCGACGTCTTTTACCCCACCCGTATGGCGGACCGCATCCTCGGGATGGGCGATGTCGTCTCCCTCGTGGAGCGGATGGAGCAGCAGTACGATGAGAAGAAGGCTGCCCAGCTGGAGAGCAAGATCAGGAAGAATAAGTTTGACTTCGACGACTTCCTCGAGCAGATCCAGCAGATCAAGAAGATGGGCAACCTCAAGGATCTCTTAGCCATGATCCCCGGTGTCGGCAGTGCGATCAAGGACTTAGACGTAGACGACAGCGCCTTCAGCGGCATCGAGGCTATTATCCGCTCGATGACGCCCGAGGAGCGCGCCAATCCTGACATCATCAACGCTGAGCGGCGGAAGCGTATCGCTGCAGGTAGCGGGAAGGACATACAGGAGGTGAATCGCCTGATCAAGCAATTTAACTCCGCCAAGAAGATGATGAAGAAGATGAGCAGCCTCGGTCTCAATGGCAAGGGCGCTCCCTCTATGGCTCAGATGCGACAGCAGATGAGAGGCGGCAGATGAAATAATCACTTTTTACCAAAATAGTCACACAACATTATGGAAACACCCTACACACTGCTCGATGGCAAGGAGATCAATCGGCAGATGAGAGAGGAGATCAAGGCGGAGGTGGAGAAGATGGTCGCTGAGGGACACAAGTCTCCCCGACTGATCGCTGTACTCGTCGGCCACGATGGTGGCAGCGAGACCTACGTACACAATAAGATGATCACCTGCGAGGCGTGCGGGATCCGTAGCGAGACCCTGCGCTTCGAGGCGGAAATCACGGAGGAGGAGCTGCTCAAGGAGGTCGCTAAGCTCAATGCGGACAATGACCTTGACGGCTTCATCGTCCAGCTCCCATTGCCTAAGCATATCGATGCGCAGAAGGTGATCGAGGCGATCGACCCGAGGAAGGACGTGGACGGCTTCCACCCGACCAACGTCGGCAAGCTCTCCATCGGACTGCCGGGCTTTGTCTCCGCCACCCCCTTCGGCATCTGCGAGCTGCTGAGGCGGTACAACATCAGCACAGACGGCAAGCACGTAGTGGTGCTGGGGCGGAGCGACATCGTCGGAAAGCCGGTGGCACAGCTGCTGCTCCATAAGGACAATCCCGGCAATGCGACCGTCACGGTCTGCCACAGCCACACGAAGGACATCGCCTTCTACACCCGTCACGCCGACGTGATCATCGCCGCACTGGGTCAGCCCCACTTCGTCAAGGCCGATATGGTCAAGGAGGGTGCTGTCGTGATCGACGTAGGTACGACCCGTGTACCGGACGCCTCGAGAGCGAAGGGCTTCCGTCTCTGCGGTGACGTGGACTTCGACAACGTCGCACCGAAGTGCTCCTACATTACTCCCGTGCCGGGAGGTGTGGGCCCGATGACGATCATCGCACTGCTTCACAATACCCTCCTCGCCGCCCGGCGCAATAGGGGTCTCGAGAAGTAAGTCCCGACCTACCCTTCCGCCGAGGGAAGGAACACATGTAATGCACGCATAGGAGAGAGAGGGATGACCGAGGTAATGCGGGAGACTCCCCATCAGCCGTCGGTCATCCTCTCCTTGTCACACGCCAGTCTATCAGATGATATGAAGAAGGTACATCGCACCACCGCTCTCTGGACGTTCGTCGCCATCCTTGCTACGGCGGCGATCTTGGCACTGTGCTACCCGGGCGGGCAGTCACACTTCAAGTACAAGTATGCGGTCAATCAGCCCTGGCGCTACCAAGACGTGCTGATAGCGCCGTACGACTTCGAGGTGCGGAAGAGTCCGGAGGCGGTACAGCAGGAGCAGGCCTACATAGAGGCACACAAGGATCTCTACTTCTCCTACAATAGGGAGGTGTACAGGCAGCAGAAGGATCAGCTACTCGAGGCCTATCACGATGCCAAGCTGCCCCGGGTGATCATGGAGCACAGTAGCTACGTTGCCTATTTGCTGAGGGAGCTGGAACACTTCTACGACCTCGGTATGGTCGATCCGACGGAGGTGGAGCAGCTCACGGACTCCGCCCAGGTCTTTGTGATCGGCAAGGACAATGTGGCTCGGGAGCGCCAGCTCTCCGATCTGATCACCACGGCGGAGGCCTACGACTCGATTATAGCTAACGCACCCAAGGGACTCGACAGCCTCATGCTGCGTCAGGCCGACCTGACGGCGCTCCTGATGCCCAATGTGATCTACGACACCGACCAGACGAGCCGTATGGCGGACGCCCGCATCGCCTCGATCAATGAGGTGGTGGGAGTGGTCTTCAAGGGGACGAAGATCGTCGGACTCGGCGAGATGGTCACCCCGGAGATCTATCAGAAGCTCAAGGGGTACGAGGCGGCCTACAACGAGTACGCTCGCAGCACGTCAGACTTAGCGATCATCCGGCTGGGGTTGCTGGCGCTGATCGCCGGCACGCTGCTGGGACTCTTCTTCTACCTCCGGATAGCCCGTCCAGACCTTATGATCGAGCGACGCAATAGGCTCTTCCTGCTCCTACAGGTGCTGCTATTCCCCGCCGCCTCCTACCTACTTGCTCCGATCTCACCGATGGTGGTATATGTGATCCCCTACTGTATGGTGCTGATCCTGACACGCGTGGTGATGGATGGGCGCACCGCCCTCGTGACCTTTATCACGACCGTGCTCCTCACCACCCTCGTGGTACCTGATGCCTCCCTCTTCCTCCTACTCCAGGTGATCAGCGGGGCGGTAGTGCTGGCGACGCTGTCCGATATTTCTCAGAGACGAGACCTGATCTACTCCGCGGTGTGGGTGCCCTTTGTCCAGATCGCCGTCTACACCGCCTACACGCTCGCCATGGAGGGGACGCTGGCAGGCTTTGACATCAATCTGGTGTGGTACTTTGCGATCGGCTTTATCTTCCTGATGTTCTCCTATCCACTCCTCTATATGGTGGAGAAAGTCTTTGGCTACATCACACCGATCAGTCTCGTGGAGCTGGGCGACATCAACAAGCCGCTCCTCAAGAGGGAGAGCGAAGTGGCACCGGGGACCTTCCAGCACGTGCTTAATGTCTCGATCCTCAGCACCGCTGCGATCTCCAAGATCGGCGGCAACGTGCAGCTGACCCGCACCGGCGCGCTCTACCACGACATCGGGAAGATGAAAAACCCGATCTACTTCACGGAGAACCAGGGCGGAGAGAATAATCCACACTTTAAGCTCCGCCCCGAGGAGAGTGCGAAGATCATCATCAGCCACGTCACGGACGGGGTAGAGATGGCTCGCAACGCGAAGCTCCCCGAGCAGATCATAGACTTTATCCGCACCCACCATGGTCTCGGTATGACGAAGTACTTCTACATCCAGTACTGCAATGAGCACCCTGGGGAGGTGGTAGACGAGAGTATGTTCCGCTACCCGGGGCCCAACCCCTGGACCCGTGAGCAAGGCGTGATGATGCTGGCGGACCAGGTGGAGGCCTCGTCCCGCAGCCTCAAGGAGATGAATGAGGAGATCCTTACCAATCACATCGACAAGATCGTCGATGGCATAGTCAGTGGCGGTTACCTGCGAAATACGCCGCTGACGCTTAAGGACATCGAGATGATCAAGCAGGTATTCCTCGACAAGCTCCGGACGATGAACCACTCTCGGATCAAGTACCCGGAGCTGAATAAGGAGGCTAAGGCAGCTCAAGCCAAGTGAGCCCCACTCTCCCTTGAAGATCAGTCCTGACATACCCGAGGAGGAGCTGGTAGAGCTCGCAAGACAGCAGGAGACCCAGGAGGAGGCCTTCCGCCTCATCGTCGACCGCTACTCGCCGATGCTCTACGCCGTGATCCGTCGTGTGCTCATCACCCACGACGACACCAACGACGCCCTGCAGAATACGCTGATCAAGGTGTGGAAAAACCTTGCCCACTTCGAGGGTAAGTCCAGGCTCTCCACCTGGATGTACACCATTGCACTCAATGAAGCTCGCTCGCTCCTGAGACGAAACCGTCCGGAGCGTCAGTTGCCCATAGAGACCGACACATACAGCCTCGCAGAGACGCTGACCAGCGACCCTTACTTCGATGGCGACGAGGCGGAGATCCAGCTGATGGAGGCGATAGACAAGCTCCCGGAGAAGCAGAGGACGACCTTTGAGCTACGTTACTTCGAGGAGCTACCCTATGCCGAGATCTCTGAGATCACCGGCACCAGCGTCGGGGCTCTCAAGGCGAATTACCACCACGCCACTCAGAAGCTCTACAAGTACCTCGGTGTGGTGGAGGATGAGGATTAAACTTTTGCCACCACTGAGGATCCTATAATTGTACTGAGGTACGAGGAGATACCATTAGAATCGTCTTTCACACAAGTATGAGCATCAAGAGAACTCCCCTGAGGAGCCGTAATATCATCAAGCCACTTGATCCCGCAAGGCACTTCTCCGTCCCCGATGGATACTTCGAGGGGCTGGCGGATCGTGTCAAGCAACGGATCGAGACGATAGAGCAGGTGGAGGAGCGGCTGAGTCACCACAAGCGGGGCGAAAGACGCAGATCCCGCAAGCGCCTCTATATAGCTGTCGCCTCGGTGGTAGCCGTGCTACTTGCCATCCCGCTGATCTACACCACCGGTGTCATGAAGGTTCATGATGAGGAGACGACGCTCTCGGGGCGCAGTGACGACCTGGAGCGCTACGAGCAATACAGCGACCAAGACTACGAGGACTACCTCTCGGAGGACTTGGCGGACGACTATTACCTACACGTCACTTATAGCGGCCTCTGACCTCATAGCCTACCCACATCATCCCTATGAATAGACTAATTCTCACCCTGATATTCCTCTTTGTTCTCCTTCCCCTGTCGCTCGGAAAGGCTCACGGCAGTGGCATGGCGCAGCTGGCGCCACAGCCGATATCTGCCGGTACCGTGGCACAGACTCCTAAGGCAGAGCAGATACGGAAGGAGTGCGTCGCCTATGTAACCCGGACCTGTAAGCTAACAGCAGACGAGGCTAAGGCTCTGGACACCGAGCTGGCGCGCTATGATCGCAAGAAGATGATCCTCTGGAAAGAGCGAGCCGAGCTCCTCGACCTGCTCGAGGATGGGGACCTGAGCGACTACAAGTATGGGAAAACGCTTGAGAAGGTGCTCAATCTCGATGTTGAGCTGAAGAAGTGTCGCCTACGGCTCTACCTATCCCTCAAGCCCTACTTCCAGAATAAGAAGTTGGGCGAGATCTATATCGCCATCAAGGACTTCAAGCAAGACTTCTCCACGAAACAAGGGGAGCTATAATCTTCGCACCACCACTAAGCCCAGCCCGGCAGCCGGTTTGCTCCGATGCTGCCGGGCTGGGCTTTTTTTCCACATACCTAAGCATTAAAATGAGAATGTTGCACGAAGTGCATTCTCGCACATTTGTTTCAAATGTGCTGAGACTTTGCACGAAGGATGAGATGCAAGGCGCTGAGGATGAGGTCGAAGGGAGCGTACTCACGTACGTGACCGAGACCGAATTCCGAAAGCAACGCAGCAGATCGCCTTCGTGCAACAGTCTCAAATTGCGTACATTTGCTCCTGCCCTACTGCAGACCTTGCTATCGGTCCGCCGTAGGTTTTACCCCTGAGATAACCCATTGTGAAAGCTAAGAAAAGAGAGAAAAAGAGAGTGATCGCTCCCGGCATCACCATCGAGAAGATGGCTGCCGAGGGGAAGTGCATCGGACACTTAGAGGACGGGCGTGTGGTCTTTGTGCCATACAGCGCTCCGGGAGACGTGGCCGACCTGCTTATCACGAGGAGCAAGCACTCCCACGCGGAGGGGCTGATCGACCGCTTAGTCACCCCATCGGACCGGCGGCGAGAGCCGGTATGCCCCCACTTCGGTCTCTGCGGTGGCTGCAAGTGGCAGCACGTGCCATACGAGATGCAGCTCGAGGCCAAGCAGCAGCAGGTCTATGACCAGCTGACCCGTATCGGCAAGGTGACGATCGGGGAGCAGCGCCCTATACTGGGCTGCGAGAGGGAGTTGGGGTATCGAAATAAGCTCGAGTTTACCTTCTCCTCCTCCCGCTGGATCACCGAGGAGGAGCGCGACCTGCTGGATGGTGAGGCAGTCGATGAGCGACGAGGAGTGGGCTTCCACATACCGGGACGCTTCGACAAGGTCTTGGACATCCGGGAGTGCCACCTGATGGATGACCTGAATAATAGGATCCGAAACTTCATCCGGCACTACGGTCTCACGCATGAGGGGTACACCTTCTTCGATCTGAGAGAGCAGGTGGGGCTGATGCGGACGATGATGCTACGGATCTCCTCCACGGGCGAGGTGATGCTGGTCATCGCCTTCGGTGAGGAGGATGAGGAGCGCCGCACTGCCCTACTGAGCGCGCTGAAGGAGGCCTTCCCCGAGATCACTTCCCTCCTCTATGTGATCAATACAAAGGGCAACGACACCCTCGACGGGCTCGAGGTGAAGTCCTTCTCCGGCAGAGACTATATCGTCGAGGAGATGGAGGGGCTGCACTTCAAGGTGGGACCCAAGTCCTTCTTCCAGACCAATAGCCGCCAAGCCTATCGCCTCTACTCCGTAGTGCGTGAGCTGGCAAGCCTCACCGGTAAGGAGATGGTCTACGACCTATACACCGGCACCGGCACCATCGCCTCCTTCGTCTCCCGCCAGGCAGCGCACGTGATCGGCATCGAGTACGTCGAGGAGGCCATCCAGGATGCGAGGCTCAATGCGGACTTCAATGGTCTGACGAACCTTGACTTCTACGCCGGTGACATGAAGGACATCCTGACCGATGACTTTGTCTCGTCCCACGGGCGACCCGATGTGATCATCGCCGATCCGCCCCGAGCCGGTATGCACCCCGATGTACTGCAGACGATCCTGCATGCTCACCCCTACCGCATCATCTACGTGAGCTGTAATCCCGCCAGTCAGGCACGAGATTTGCAGACTCTTCAGGAGGAGTACGCCGTCGCCGTGACGCAGCCGGTGGATATGTTTCCGCAGACGCACCATGTCGAGAACGTCGTCCTCCTCGTCCGTAAGTAACTCACACCATTTTATTTCAATACATCCCGACTTTTGACAACTTCGACCACCACACACGAGCGCACGGAAGCGCTAGTCCACAGTATCGTAGAGGGCCTCAGGGCCAAGAAAGGACACGCCATCACCATCCTCGACCTGCACCGCTTGCATGATCGACCCACCGACTATATGATCATCGCTGAGAGCAACAGCCCCACAGGCATCAGCACTCTCGAGGAGTCGGTCCGCGAGGTGGTGGAGGAGCAGGCCGGTGAGCGTCCCATCCGCGTCCACAAGGGGAGCGGTGAGTGGATCGCCATGGACTATGTCGATGCTATGGTCCATATCTTCACGCCGGAGCTCCGCACCTTCTACCATCTCGAGCAGATGTGGGAGGATGCCGACAGGACCCAGCTGGAGGACGAAGTCTGAGATGTATTATAGAGAATTGATCCACTCGTATGCCAAATAATACCATACCTCAGAGAGGCAATCCGAAGCGAAAGCCAAATATCAATATCGGCTGGATCTTCATGATCATCATGATGGTGATCCTGGGGCTCTACTTCTTCGGAGACAACAGCAACGCCCGCTCTGTCAAGTGGTCTGACTTCCAGACCTTGATGGAGGATGATGCCTTTGAGTCCATCACCGTCTACTCCTCTAAGGGGAAGGTGGATGCCACCCTCCGCCAGGGCAAGGAGGGTCGTCTCGTCGACCTCGGCATCATACCGGCCGAGCAAGTCAAGCAGACCCGCCCACGCCTCCTCGGCGCTACCCAGGTCACGTCAGAGATGCCGGGGGCGACAGCCTTCAATGACATCTATCAGAGGATCAAGAGCTCAGACAAGCCGATCTCCACAGAGATCTCGTACGTCAATCAGAGCATCAGCATCTGGACCATCCTCCTCCAGACCTTACCCTTCCTCCTCCTGATCGTCTTCTGGATCTGGATGATGAGGGGCTTCTCCGGGATGGGCGGTCGTGGCGGTGTGATGAATGTCGGCAAGTCCAAGGCTCAGCTCTTTGACCCGGAGACAAAGGTGAAGACCACCTTTGACAACGTTGCCGGCCTCTATGGTGCCAAGCAAGAGGTGATGGAGGTGGTCCACTTCCTCAAGGAGCCCAAGCGCTACACCCACCTCGGCGGTAAGATCCCCAAGGGCGTACTCCTCGTAGGGCCTCCCGGCACCGGTAAGACTCTCCTCGCCAAGGCTGTTGCCGGCGAGGCGGGCGTGCCCTTCTTCTCCCTCAGCGGCTCAGACTTCGTCGAGATGTTTGTCGGCGTGGGAGCTAGTCGCGTGCGAGACCTCTTCAGCACGGCAAAGGAGAAAAGCCCTTGCATCATCTTCATCGATGAGATCGACGCCATCGGTCGGGCGAGGGGAAAGAATGCCGGCTTCGGTGGCAACGACGAGCGAGAGAATACCCTCAATCAGCTGCTGACGGAGATGGACGGCTTCGACACCAATAGCGGAGTCATCGTCATGGCGGCTACCAACCGTGCCGACATCCTCGACAAGGCACTCATGCGTGCCGGCCGCTTTGACCGACAGATCTACATCGACCTGCCCGACCTCAATGAGCGAAAGGAGATCTTCCTCGTGCATATGAAGGGGCTCAAGCTAGCGCCCGACGTGGATCCGGACAAGATGGCCCGCCAGACGCCGGGATTCTCCGGGGCAGACATTGCCAACGTCTGCAATGAGGCGGCACTGATCGCCGCTCGCGAGTCGAAAAATGCCGTGGAGGCAGTCGACTTCTCCAACGCCGTCGACCGCGTCGTCGGTGGACTGGAGAAGAAGAGTGCCATCATCACCAAGTCGGAGAAGAAGATGATCTGCATCCACGAGGCAGGTCACGCTACCATCAGCTGGCGTCTCCGCTATGCCAATCCGCTCGTCAAGGTAACCATCGTACCGAGAGGGCGCGCACTCGGAGCCGCCTGGTATATGCCTGAGGAGCGGCAGATCGTCCCCAAGGAAGCGATCGAGGACGAGATGTGTGCGACCCTTGGCGGCCGTGCCGCTGAGGAGCTCTTCATAGGGCACATCTCCACAGGGGCCTCCAATGACCTCGAGAAGGTGACCCGCATGGCGCAGGCGATGGTGGTCAATTATGGCATGAGCGACAAGATCCCGAACGTCAATTATCAGGACAATCAGGGTGAGTACAACTTCACCAAGCCCTACAGCGACGAGACTGCCCGACTGATCGACCAAGAGATCCGGAGCATCATCGCTGAGCAGTATGAGCGAGCCAAGAAGATCCTGCAGGAGAATGAGGAGGGTCATCACGAGATGGCAGACCTGCTCTTCCAGCGCGAGGTGATCTACACCGAGGATGTGGAAAAGATCCTCGGCAAGCGCCCATGGGACTCCCGGGCTGAGGAGCTACTCAGGGATGCGGAGGAGCAGGGAGGCGAGGTCAAGGAGGAGACCCCTCACGAGACCGAGACACCCGACCACCCCTCTGACGAGCCTAAGGGCACGTCCTCGGAGGGCAGATCCACTCCCCCACCCCCACCCTTTTCCTCTAAGGCTGAGGAGGAGGACTCCTGCAGCGAGCAGGTCCACGACTCCGGCATCCTCGGAGCGGACTCCTGCGGAGACTGATCAGTGGCACCGCTCTAAGCAAGCATTAGCGTAAGAGATCGAGGCTCTCTTGTCCGGAAGGGACGAGGGAGCCTCGATCTCTTTTTTTACCCTCACGTCACCGGATCAGGTGGACTAATAAAGACGCGCACACACCCTTTCGGCACCGCGACCATCCATAGTGAGAGACCAAACCGCCCCCGATGATCGCCATCACTCAGTGAGGGCACCAAAGCCTCCTAATAGGTCTACATATCCCACGAAACTCCTCCACTTTCGCACACCTCTTGAGAACCCAAGGAGCGTCCTCGCAATAGGCTGACAATCAGACTCAGGATATGTGGTACTTCTAATACCGATATTAGTGAACTCTAATACCGATATTAGAGGATTCTTTTACCGGTATTAGGCGTGCTTTTGTTTGGGAAGGTGGGGGAAAAAGTGGAACTTTGTATCTATCCTATATGACTATGACACCAAGTCGTGTTACCTCAGATGAATAAAATATTATCCCTACTTACTGCAGGCTTGCTCTCCGGGCTTTGCCTCTCAGCTGTCGCCCAGAGCGACAAGACCCCTACAGATCCTCAGCTCGCCACCTCCAGAGCGATCGACATATTTAGGAGCGTTCTCAGTAATGTCTCGACACTCTATGTGGACACCTTCGATATGGAGAAGGTGACCGCTCAGGGACTGAATATGACGCTCTCGCAGCTGGACCCCTACACCAACTTTTTCCCCGAGTCAGACCGGGCGGACTTCGCCTTCATGACCACAGGGGAGTATGGCGGTATCGGTGCCTACATCCTGCAGGTGGACTCGGTGGTCTACGTGCGGGAGCCTATGCCGGGCTCTCCGGCAGCCAAGGCAGGTCTCCGGAGCGGAGACGCCTTCCTCGAGATCGATGGGAAGAGCGTGGTGCCCGGCACCGCCTCTATGATCAGTGATAAGCTGAAGGGTCCGGTAGGGACCGATGTGAAGGTGAGCATCCTACCTGTCGGTGCGACGAAGCCAGTAGAGAAGACTCTCTCTCGCGCCAATGTGGTGGTGGACCAGGTGGTCTACAGTGCCATCTATGGCGATCGCATCGGATATATCCGGCTCAGCTCCTTTACCGACAAGAGTGCGGCTGACGTGCGGCGCGCCTACGAGCGACTGAGCAGCTCGGGCAAGCTCAAGGGGCTGGTACTGGATCTCAGGGGAAATACCGGTGGCGTGCTGGACGGAGCGATAGATATCGTGGGGATGTTTGTCCCCAAGGGGACTAAGGTCATGGAGACTAAGGGGAGGCTACCGCAGTCCGGTCAGGAGTACCGCACGACCACAGACCCGGTAAGCCTTGACCTCCCCCTGACGGTGCTGATCAACGGCTCCTCTGCCTCTTCGAGTGAGATCGTCGCTGGGTCATTACAGGACCTGGACAGAGCGGTCCTGATAGGGAGTAAGAGCTTCGGGAAGGGTCTCGTGCAGTCGACACGCCCCACCCCATACAATGGCATCCTCAAGGTGACAGTAGCGCGATACTACATCCCGAGTGGGAGGTGCATCCAGCAGCTGGACTACAGCCACCGAAATCCCGACGGCTCGGTGGCTGCCGTACCGGATAGCCTCACCAAGACCTTCCGCACCGCTGCCGGTCGGATCGTGCGGGACGGGGGAGGCATCCGCCCGGATATCAAGATCGAGGACGAGATACTGACTGAGCCGATCCTCTCTATGTCACGTAAGGGGGCGCTCTTCAGGTATGCCGGACACTTAGTCTCCGGCCGTCCGACGCCCTCGAGCTACCGCGACATCGTGATCAGCGATGCTGAGTATGAGGCACTGATAGACACCCTCGAGGCGGGGAACTTCCGGTATGGTGAGATGAGTGCCAAGGCCCTTGATCAGCTGAGAGAGCTGGCCGACTACGAGGGCTATGCCGAGGGGAGTAAGACAGAGTTTGACGCCTTGCGGGCTAAGCTCACCCCCTCGCTCCGCAGAGACATTGCCCCACACAAGCAGCTGGTACTGGACCTACTGAGGGGGGAGATGGCGATGCATTTCTTTGGATCCCAAGGGTACTATGCGGTGATGATGGAGACGGATCCATCACTGAAGGAAGCAGTGCGAGTCCTCGGGGATCGCAAGAGCTATCGAGACCTACTGACCCCTAAGGACCGGAGCGATGGCAAGAAGTAAGGGCGAGGGCGGTCTGGTCTACTCGACCGGCAAGGATACCATGGCCTCACTCCTCGAGGGGATCACCCTCGGCAATGAGGAGGAGACGCTCGGCCCCGGTGAGCAGCGGCTCCACGTCCATATGGAGCGGAAGGGACGCAAGGGGAAGACGGTGACACTGATCACCGGGTTTGTCGGGCGATCATCCGACCTGGAGGAGCTGAGCAAGGAGCTAAAGGCAAAGTGTGGCATCGGGGGGAGTGTCAAGGAGGGAGAGGTGATCCTCCAGGGAGAGGTGGTCGAGAGAGTATCCTCTCTCCTGAGAGAGATGGGATATAAGCAGACGACAGGTAAGTAATGATTAGGAAGACACTCACAGTCTACTCTGCCTCGGCAGGAAGTGGCAAGACGTACAGCTTGGTCAAGGAATTTCTGCTGCTCCTTTTTCTTAATCACTACGCTCCACACTCAGAGCTCTCGGGGAGCCGTGAAGTAACCGAAGCGACGGGTGATCCGTACTTCGGTTTCCAGGGTGTCTTGGGTGTCACCTTTACGAAGAAAGCGACCCTGGAGCTCAAGCAGAGGATCCTCCGAGAGCTGATCCGCCTGAGCGAGGTGAAGCCGGGCACGGCGATCACCGGCATCTCTAAGGATGTCATCAAGGAGCTGAGCGGACTGGTCGGCAAGACAGTGAAGGAGCTGAGTGATGACCTGCCTCGCCTCAGCAAGCACGCTGTAAAGCAGATCCTCGAGGACTACAGCCACTTCAATGTCCGGACCATCGACTCCTTCTTCCAAGAGGTATTGCGGGGTCTGCGCCGCGAGATCACCGGTCAGAGTTTCTCCGGGTCGTACCAGATCGAGCTGAACGTTGAGGAGGCGATCAACCTTGCCATTGATAACCTAAAGCTCGAGATGGATGCTAATACCTACAGCAACATCTCAAGCGTGGTCAGGAGACTCCAGACCGACTCTATCGGCGCGGACGAACGGGTCGACCCCTTTAAGGAAATCGCTGACATCGCTAAGCACCTCATCAATGGCAATGAGTGGGAGGAGATCAAGTCCGACCTCCTAAGCGAGAAAGCGCAACAGTGCGTAAGTCAAAACCAGCAATACCTCAAGGGAGTAGTCGACGAGTACGAGAGCAAGCTGAGACCGATAACTACCATAGCGAGGAAAATAAGTGAGTACAATCCCTACCGATGGGGGAGCAAGATCAAGACTATCTCGACGATAGACAATATTGCTGATGCCATACTGCTGGAGGGACTCACTAAGGAAGAGATCTCGAAGTGGAAGCTTACGGATAATGACAAAGAGTATGAGGGGGTCATCTACCCTCTGAGGGACCAGGTAGCAAATCTGCTCCCTGCGAGCGGTGCCAAGGAGTATGTGAACGCCCGACTGCTACTGGACTACTTGGACTATATACCCATACTGGCAGAGATTGCCAAGTCGATCGAGGAGTATGAGCATCAGAATCACCTGCTCCTTATCCCCAGGGTAAATCAGCTCCTTGATCAGATCATAGACGGAGACGACACCCCCTTTGTCTACGACCGTGTGGGCGTACGACTGCACCACTACGTGATCGACGAGTTTCAGGACACGGCCAAGCTGCAGTGGTCCAACTTCCACCCGCTCATCAAAGAAGCTCGAAGCAGTGGACACGAGAACTTCGTCGTCGGTGATGCCAAGCAGAGCATCTATGCCTTCCGCGGAACAGACAGTAGCAACTTCATCAAACTGGTGGATGGGATCAAAAAAGGATCTGGCAAAACCGATCGGGTTATCAATCTGCCTACCAACTGGCGGAGCGACGAGAGGATCATCACCTTTAATAACGAATTCTTTGCAGACATCTATAATTATAAAGGCTACTACACAGAGGACTACGATACCGAACTGACCAGGCTCCACAAGATGGTATACGAGAGGGACAATGTGAAGCAAGAAGTCCCCGATCAGAAGAGAGGCACCGGCTCCGGGTACATCGAGATCTCCGTCCTACCGGATAATAAGAATAATGAGAGCATACCCGATGTAAAGACTTACCTCCACGACCACCTTGTGGATCTCTTCGACCGCGGATATAAGCCGGGGGACATCGCGATCCTCTCACGAAAAAACAATCAGTGCGAAAAAGTCGCCACGTGGCTTACCGAGTGGACTGCTAAGGAGGAAGATCGGGCAGGTCAGTATGCCTTTGTAAGCAAGAGCGCTCTCAGCCTGACGAGCTCTATCGTAGTCCGTCTCCTCAGGACTCTGATCAGGGCACTCTCAGTCGCCTCTCCTCAGAGCGAGAAGCTACTGAGACTGATGATCCAGTCCTATGTACAGAGTAGTAACCCTGAGAGCGATACGAATAGTGCAGAGCAGCTCTACGATAGGCTTATGAAGCTCTCCACAGCCGGTCTGTCGGTCTATGAGTTCCTCCTCAGAGCCATTGATCTCCTCGGAGAGCTACCTGTCGAGGAAAAGCTCTACGTCAATTCCTTCATCGACTTGGCATACACCTACAGCAGGCGGAGTCCGGATCTGTCGATCCGGCAGTTTGACGACTGGCTGGAGCAATACATTGACAAGGCTAAGGTCGATATGGGCAGCGGCGAGCTGGATCGCATCAATGTCCTGACGATACACCAGTCAAAGGGACTCGAGTTCCCCGTCGTCATACTCCCATTTGCCGACTGGGACATCTACTCACCCAATAAAGGAAAGAGGGATCTCCGCCTGATCCGGATCCCTGATAAAGACTATCCTGATCTATCCTCAGATGATGTAAAGCCGGGCATCTACCTGATCAATATGGAGGATGGCAAACGAGGACTGGCGAGCAGTCTATCGCCTATCTATGAGGCAGAGAGAGAGGCACTCTATATGGAGCAACTTAATCTCCTGTATGTCGCCTTCACGAGGGCAAAGAGCGAACTCTATGTCTTCACTAAGCCAAAGTCTAAAACAGGCACGACAACCAGGATAAATAATATCATCCTGGATCGCATGGAAAAATTAGAAGAAGGCCTCAAGGGTGATCTTATCAAAAAGGAGGAGCAGGGCATATCGGTGTGGCGAAGCAACGTAGAGGAGAAGCCAAAGCGACAGGAGAAGAGGTCGAACTCGACGAGCTGTGGTCAGGTAACCCTCGACAGTCTCGTCAGCATCGTCGACCTGAAAGACCTCCAGGTACGGGATAAGTATGCGGATGAGAAGACTGACTTCGGCATACTGATGCACAGTCTCCTCTCATCAGTGTATACTGCTGATGACTTTGCCCCCCTGCTCCAGAATCTTCTCAACACCGGCAGGATCAGCGAGGAGGAGCACGACAATCTCCTCGCCAACTTCACCACAGCAATGATGGATTCCACCTACGCCCGATGGTTTCCACCCTACGGGGAGGTCATCATCCGCACGGAGTCGACCCTCTATGACCAAGGCTACGGCAGGGAGCATCGACCGGATCGTGTAGTGCTCAGGAGAGATGGTGACGGGCAGCTCCACGGTGTGGTCATAGACTACAAGCTGGGCGACCCGAGCCCTATACCTGAGGCCTATCGCCGACAGGTCCAGCACTACGTCGACCAGCTCCATAGCAGTGGCGTGGACGAGGTGACGGGATATTTGTGGTACCTTCGCAGTCCTGATGGAATAATCAAGGTGTGCTGATGAGTAAAAGAACATTACTGGGACTGACTTTAGACGAGCTTACCGCCCTTGTGCAGGAGGTCGGGGAGCCAAAGTATAGGGCAAAGCAGCTCGCCGAGTGGCTCTACGTCAAGAGAGCCACCACCCTCGACGAGATGACCAATCTCCCAAAGGCTCTCCGCACGAAGCTGGAGGCCTGCTGCACCATCGGTCGCAGCCCGGTCGCTCTCACGCAGGTGTCCCGGGATGGGACGGAGAAGTACCTCTTCCGCAAGCAGGATCGTCCGGAGCAGACCTTCGAGACCGTCTATATCCCTGAGGAGGACGGTCGTGCGACACTCTGTATCTCCTCACAGGTGGGCTGTCGGATGGGATGTCGCTTCTGCGCCACGGGGCAGATGGGATTTCACGGGCATCTCACTGCAGCAGATGTGATCAATCAAGTACTCAGCGCTCCTCACTTCGACTCCCTCACCAACGTCGTCTTCATGGGCATGGGCGAGCCACTGGACAACTACAAGGTGGTCGCCTCCGTGCTGGAGATCATGACCGCAGAGTACGGACTTGCCTGGAGCCCTAAGAGGATCACCGTCAGCACGGTGGGTCCTCGAGTAGGGCTGACGCGCTTCCTCGAGGAGGAGAGAGCCAATCTTGCTGTTAGTCTGCACAGCCCCTTCCCCGAGGAGCGAGCTGAGATCATGCCGGTGGAGGGGCTCTTTCCCATAGAGGAGGTAATCGAGACCTTGGGCAAGTACGACTTCTCCGGTCAGCGGAGACTCTCCTTTGAGTACATCGTCTTCGGTGAGCTCAATGACGACCTCCGCCACGCCAAGGCACTGGTGGAGCTGATCCGTCCACTCAGGTCTCGGGTCAATCTTATCCCCTACCACCCGATCGAGGGACTACCCTATCACTCGTCCAGAAGGGAGGTCATCGAGCAATTTGCCGACTATCTCAATGATCACGGTGTCATCGCTACGATACGTCGCTCGCGCGGTCAGGACATCGACGCCGCGTGCGGCATGCTCTCCACACTTAAGCCACTCTCGTAGTCACCGATGAGAGAGGCAAGGGACCTTACCGGGGGACCGATCGGTAAGCAGATCGTTTCGCTGGCGCTGCCGATACTGGGGAGCTCATTTACCCTGATGCTCTACAGCTTCGTCGATATGGCGTGGCTGGGACGGCTGAGTAGCCAGACGGTCGCTGCCTCCGGCGCGGCATCCATCTTTACCTGGTTGGTCAATTGCTTTACGCTCATCACTAAGGTAGGTGCTGAGGTGACGGTAGCTAATGGCATTGGGCGAAAGGACGAGCGGGCAGCAGCGGACTATGCGGCTCACAATATCACACTGGCACTCTACTTCGGTCTCGTCACCTCGCTCACCTTTTTACTCCTCACAGACACCTTCATCGGCTTCTATGGGCTCGAGGCACCGGTGGACCGATATGCGACCAACTACCTGCGGCTCTGTGCGCTGGGATTCCCCTTCATCTTTCTCAGCAATGCATTCATCGGGATATACAACGCCTCCGGACTCTCCAAGATCCCCTTTGTAGTCAATGTGATCGGGCTGGGGCTCAATATGATCCTTGATCCGATATTCATCTTTGTCCTCGGTCTCGGCATACGGGGTGCCGCTCTCGCCACGGTGCTCTCACAGGCGATCCTGATGTCGCTCTTCCTCATCCAGATGAAGTATCGAGATCGGCTGCTGGGAGGCTTCCGAATGATCCGGAAGTTGTCTGCCCAGACGACCCGGACCATACTTAAGCTGGGGGTACCGGCTGCGCTGATGAATGCGTTCCTGGCGGTGATCAACCTTATCCTTGGCCGCTTTGCCTCCGCAGCGGGGGGCGCCACCGGCGTGATGACCCTGACGATCGGGGGACAGCTGGAGGGGATCACGTGGAATGCCGGTCAGGGATTCTCCACGTCTCTCTCCAGCTTTGTGTCGCAAAACTATGGCGCTGCGAAGTACGGACGGATCCGCGAGGGGCTGCGATTTACCCTCTGGCTCTGCCTATTCTTCGGGATCGTGGGGACGCTGATCAATTACTTCGGCGGGTCGTGGCTATTCTCCCTTATCATCCCCAATGATCCTCACGGTATCGCCGCCGGGGCGGAGTACCTCCGGATCGATGCATGGGCCCAAGCCTTTATGATGGTCGAGGTCTGTTTCCAGGGCTTCTTCTACGGTATGCGACGCCCACTACCCCCATCAGCGATTAGTATCGGGTGCAACTTCCTCCGTATCCCCATGGCTCTCGTACTGCTCAGCCTGATCGGTGGGATCTCCTGTCTCTGGTGGACGATCTGCATCACCTGCATCCTCAAGGGGACTCTTGCGGGTGGCTATTACCTACTGAAGGGACGCGCCAAGATCTACCCGCCCACCGATGCGCCTATGGAGCAGATACACGAGGGAGCATAATTCGGACTTCTTTTGGTACATTTACACTGAGCTAACGATTGTCTTGTACATTTAATATAAGAGTATAGATAGAGATAAAATGAGCACCAAGACTTACCTTTTTCTTCTCTCCCTGATCGCCGGTTGCCTCCTGCTACAGGCACAGACCGTCGAGCCACTGACGCTGGATGATGTCACCCCCGGGGGGCGGACCTACTGGAGCCACCAACCCTCTACACCGACGATCTGCGGGATCATCGGCGATGGCGTGGTCACCTATGACGAGAAGGGGCTCAAGCTGGTGGACAAGGCCGGCCGCGAGACCGATCTCCTGACGCTGCAAGAGTGGTCTCAGATCGACGACACCCCGGTCAAGGCACTTCCCTGGCTGACGGTGTACGGAAAAGGTGAGTACTTGTCTCGCACCTCGGAGAGGGGCATCGACTTCATCGACCTGAAGTCTAAATCCATCGCCAAGCACTATGCGTACGACACGAAGCGGTGGCAGCATCTACACGTGGCTCCGGGAGCCTCCTACATCGTCCTCTCAGACGGCGAGACGATGGCTCTACTAAAGAGCGGTGCGACAGAGCCCCGAGAGCTGGTGAGCGACTCTTCGCACGATATTGTCTACGGGATGCCGGCTGCGCGAAACGAGTTTGGAACCGAGTCGGGTATCTTCTTCTCCCCGAGCGGCAGGTACTTCGCCTTTTACCGCATCGACCAGTCGGAGGTGACGGACTACCCGATCGTCCGGATCCATCGTCCAATAGCAGAGAGTGACCCGCTGAAGTACCCGATGGCAGGACAAGGCTCTCAGCATACGACCGTAGGCATCTACGACACAGCAGATGGCTCCATCCGCTACCTCGCCACCGGTGAGCCCAGAGACAGGTACTTCACCAACCTCTCCTGGGCACCGGATGAGAAGAGCCTCTACATCGATGAGGTGAAGCGCTCGCAGGACGAGTGCAACCTGGTGGAGTACAGCGTGGAGAGCGGTCACCCCGTGCGGACCGTGCTGACAGAGCGCAACGAGAGGTACATCGAGCCACTGGAGCCCATTGCCTTCACCAGTGACGGCAAGGCGTTCGTCCGATCCACCCGTATCGATGGCTACCGCCACCTTTACCTCTATCGCACGAAGGACGGCAAGCTGATCCGTCAGCTCACCAAGGGCGAGTGGGAGGTCAAGTCGCTCTACGGGATCTCACAGGACGATCGCTACGCCTACTTCATCGGCAATGAGGGCTACCCGATGGGTCAGGCGCTCTACCGGGTGGCGCTTGCGAGTGGCAGGGTGACCTCCGTCACTCCTGGGCGTGGGTGGCACTCCTGCAGCCTGTCTGCTGACTTTACGACAGCTTATGACCTCTTCAGCTCCAAGGACAGCCCGGCGGAGGTTCGGGTCATCGACTTAGGGAAAAAAGCCATCCGCTCTCATCTGCTCAAGAAGTGCGAGGTGCCCTCCGACCTCTCCCATCGACCCGAGGTACGTCTCGGGACAATCAAGTCTGCCGATGGGGTGACCGATCTGTACTACAAGATGACCCTGCCCGCCACCCTCGAGGAGGGGAAGAAGTACCCGACTATCGTCTATGTCTACGGAGGTCCTCATGCACAGCTGGTGACGGATAGCTGGCGGAGCCTTCGCTACAATTGGGACAACTATATGGCTGAGCAGGGCTACATCGTCTTCACCGTGGACGGACGGGGATCCAACAATCGAGGAATGGCCTTTGAGAGCATCATCCACCGCAGGCTGGGCAAGGCGGAGATGGAGGACCAGATGGAGGGGGTAAAGTTTCTCGCCTCCCTGCCTTACGTTGACACCGAACGACTTGGCGTCTACGGCTGGAGCTTCGGTGGCTTCATGACCACCAATCTGATGCTGACCCACGGGGATACCTTCAAGGTCGGTGTCGCCGGCGGTCCGGTGATCGACTGGGCATTCTACGAGATCATGTACGGCGAGCGGTATATGGACACACCGCAGGAGAATCCGGAGGGCTACGCTGCAGCGCGTCTCTCTGACCGAGCCAAGGATCTGCGAGGGAGATTGCTCCTCATCCACGGTGGTGTCGATCCTGTGGTGGTGTGGCAAAACTCTCAGACCTTCCTCAACGCTTGCATCGCCGCCCGCACCTACCCGGACTATATGATCTATCCCGATCACGAGCACAATGTCCTGGGTCCGGATCGGGTCCATCTCAATACCGTCATCAGTCGCTACTTCGACGACTTCCTCAAGTAATCTCAATTTCTGTAAGTGATATGAAAGCATTAGTACTCGGCTCCGGAGGACGTGAGCAAGCCATCGCATGGAAAGTAGCCAAGAGTCCACTGGTCAGCGAGGTGATCATCGCACCGGGCAATGCCGGAGCTTTCCCCAAGACAAGGAATGCCGACATCGACATCAATGATGCAGATGCCGTTGCAGACTTTCTGACCAAAGAGTCTGTCGAACTGCTTGTCGTCGGTCCGGAGCAGCCCTTAGTGAGCGGGCTGGTGGACCGACTACTGGCACGCCCCGAGCTAAGCTCCCTACACATCGTCGGCCCCACTCAGGAGGCGGCGCAGATGGAGGGAAGCAAGGACTTCGCCAAGGCATTTATGCAGAGGCACGGCATCCCGACAGCCAAGTACCGCTCCTTCACCGCCGGAGAGCGGGAGCAGGCGCTGGACTACCTCCGCAACGAAGAGAAGGCTCCCTACGTCCTTAAGGCGGACGGCCTCGCAGCCGGGAAGGGCGTGCTGATCTGCCAGACCCTCGAGGAGGCAGAGGAGGGACTGGACAGCATGCTCGGGGGAAAGTTTGGGCACTCAGCCGACACGATCCTCATAGAGACCTGCCTCACCGGCATCGAGTGCTCCGTCTTCGTCCTCACCGATGGCAAGAGCTACCGCATCCTGCCGACGGCAAAGGACTACAAGCGCATCGGAGAGGGAGATACGGGACTCAATACAGGAGGTATGGGTGCGGTATCACCGGTCCCCTTTATCGATGACGAATTTATGACCAAGGTGAAGGAGAGGATCATCGAGCCCACCATCCTCGGCCTTGCGGAGGACGAGATAGACTACCGAGGATTCCTCTACTTCGGCCTGATGAATCAGAATGGCGACCCCTACGTCATCGAGTACAATTGCCGTATGGGCGACCCCGAGACACAGGCGGTGATGCCGAGGATTGCGGGCGACCTGGTTCCCTCGCTGCTTGCCCTCCGGGATCAGAGCTTGGCCGACACCGAGGACCCCGGTGAGATCGAGGAGACAGCGCTCACGGTCGTGGCCGCCATGAAGGGCTATCCAGAGAGCTACCCCAAGGGCGCCCAGGTCATCATCTACGGTGATGACAGCGACAGCTCGATCGTCTTCCACTCCGGGACAACGGGCAGCGGACGAGACATCCGCACATGTGGCGGGCGAGTCTTTGCCGTCACCGCACTTGATAGAGGGATCATGCGGGCGAGGAAGAGAGCCTACGACCGGATGATGATGACCTGCTTTGACGACATGTACTACCGGCACGACATCGGCAAGGATCTCGTGGAGTACGAGTAAGGAGGGATCGGAGACTGAGCCTTATGGAGCAATACCTGACTAAGCTATCATCACTCGGAGAGCAAGTGCTCTCTGAGCCCATAGTAGCGCTTGTGCTCTCCGCAGCCCTACTATTCCTGCTCCACAGGCACAATATCCTCAGCTACGGATCACATATCCACGAGACGACATCGTGGATAATGATGGCGCTCCTGATGACGAGTCAGGTAGGCATAGCTACACGCTCACTCTCCCTCATGATGATCTCGACGATCATCCTGGTCTTCCTCAGTGAGTACATCATAACCTCGCTCGCCCAGCACAAGTCCCCATTCATCGGATTTAATATCGGACTTGGCATAGGACTTCTGTCTCTGATTGATCCGATATGGTTGCCGACACTCCTCATCTTTGGCTTTATGCTCAGGCAGATCGGTCTTGGGACCTGGCGTCACTACTCCGCTATGGTTCTTGGGGTACTTATGGTGCTCTGGGTGGGGATCCTCCTCCTTGCGCCCCCCACTCCCGAGGGTGTGCTGGGGTTTGTTGACCGCACCTATGGATCTCTTCTTCACCCGAGTCTCCCGAGCAGTACCGATGACTGGTTGCGAGTCACATCCCTCATGATGCTTCTCTCAGCCTCCACTATCGAGACTATGATCGTCCGCAGGCACGCCATTACCAGATACCGATGGGTCACCCATCTCCACCTCAGGCTGGGCTGGTTCCTCTTCGTCCTATACTGTATCTACTACTCGGCAGAGATGCCCTCGCCCGTCTTGTCTATCTTCTTCTGCACGTCGTGTGTGACCGCATTTCTCTGCACAAATACCCAACGCCTTGTATTTCTCACATCTGCGCTCGGATCTATAGCCGGCTTTACGCTATACGCATTCCTCCCCCCCCTTATTCTGACGACACGCATCCTATGATATCCTTCATCATCCCTGTCTACAACCGACCCGATGAGGTCAAAGAGCTACTCGAGAGCTTCCTCAGTCAGGAGAGCACGCCCCTCGACTACGAAGTGGTGGTCGTGGAGGACGGCTCAGACATCCCCTGCCGTGAGGTGTGCGAGAGCTATGCCGACAAGCTGCCGGTCCGATACCTCTATCAGTCTCCAAATACCGGGCCCTCCGGGGCCCGCAACTATGGAGCCAAAGTGGCACAGGGAGACATCTTCCTCTTCCTCGACTCCGACGTAGAGCTCCCGCCAAGCTACCTGAGCACACTGGCCCTCGACATAGAGCGGAGACCGGTAGACCTCTTCGGCGGACCGGATGCGGCGAAGGAGGACTACACCGTGACACAGCGTGCGATCAGCTATGCGATGACCTCATTCTTCACCACAGGAGGCATCCGAGGGGGGCGAAAGGACCAGCCGCTGGACAAGTTTTACCCCCGCACTTACAATATGGGCGTGACGCGCACAGCGTATGAGGCGGTCGGAGGCTTCCGTCAGGATCTCCGCTATGGGGAGGACATTGACTTCAGCCTGCGGGTGACAGAGGCGGGCTACCACTCTGCGCTGTACGACGACCTCTTTGTCTACCACAAGCGGCGGGACACGTACAAGAAATTCTTCGCCCAGATACGCCACAGCGGACGGGCTCGCGTGATGCTGGAACGTCTCCATCCCGGCAGCATGAAGCCGGTGCACTACCTCCCCTCACTCTTCGTGGTCTTATGCTTCATCGCCCTACTCTCCAGCCTATATGGCGGGCTTATGTTTCCACTCCTCTACGCCCTCTTGATCATCTTTGATGTATATGGTCGGGGCGACTCGCTCGAGCTGGCGGTCAATTGCGTGATAGCAGCCTTTGTCCAGCTCTTTGGCTACGGGTTTGGCTTTATTGAGGCAAAGATAGGGAGGGGGGAAGGCTCAGAGTAGAGCGACGATCTCTCGAGCCGCCAGCGTCGAGGCAGGGAGCTCCGTCTGGAGAGCCTCCGAGACGGCATCGTAAGCCTCCAGCATCGCTCTTCGCTCAGCTGTATCAGTGAGCAGGGGCGTGAGGTGGCTCCGTATCGCCTTGACCGAACACCTTGCCCCAAAGAGCTCCGCCACCACCTCACGGCGGGCGATCAGGTTGACGAGCGAGATGTAGGGGACCTTGAAGAAGTGGTCAAAGGCGAAATTCACTAATCGCCCGGCACGCGTCGCATAGCAGACCACCTGAGGCGCACCGAGAAGAGCCGTCTCGAGGGTCGCCGTGCCGGAGGTCACTAATGCTGCATCCGCCCCCGAGAGGATCTCGTAAGTCTCCCCATACCGCACCTCCACCCTCTGCAGGCTGTATCGCTCTATGATCTCGCTGTAGAGCGACCGGTCGATGGCGGAGACACCGGCCACCACCAGCCGGTACCGGTCGCCGAGAGACGCCACACTCTCCAGCATCAGGGGGAGATTGCGCCTCACCTCCGAGAGACGACTACCACAGAGGAGCGCAATGTAAGGTCGCTCCTCTATCGTCACGTCAGCGCTGCGGTGCGACCTGAAGTGCATCACCTCCTCATAGGTAGGATTGCCGACGTAGGAGACTCGCTCCACCCCCTTGGAGCGAAAGTAGGGTACCTCGAAGGGGAAGATACACTGGATCAAGTCGCAGTCACGCCTCAGCTGACGGACGCGAAACTCCTTCCACGCCCACACCTTGGGCGGGATAAAGTAGACGATCCGCGTCGTAGGCAGCTGCTTCCGCACAAAAGGCAGGATATACCGCATGCAGAAGGAGCCGTAGTCCACACAGATCACCACATCCGGGCGATAGTCAAGCAGGGACTGCCTCACCACATTCCGTCCTCGTCTGATCTCGGGGTAATGCCGTAGGACATCCACGATACCCATGTAGGCCATCTCCTCCGACCTGAGCACACACGTTCCACCCCTCTCCCTCATGGCGGCACCGCCCATATAGGCAAAGTCTGCCTGAGGGTCCTCAACTCTCAAGGCAGACATCAGATGTGCAGCGTGGAGGTCTCCACTCGCCTCACCCGCTATGAGGAAATACTTCATCCGGCGTCAGTCATCCTCCTCCCACGACTGCAGGTCGCGGACATACTGATAGGCAGTGACGTCAATCTTGCACGGCACCATCGTGGCGTAGCCTCGATCCAAGGTCGCCACGTCCCAGCCCTTCTCGGCCGGCTCATTGAGTACCAGGTCACCACTCAGCCAGAAGACATCCTTCCCCTGAGGGTTACGCTGCTTGATGAATTCGTTGTGATACCTCCCGTCCGCCTGACTGCAGACCCTCAGCCCTCTGACGCGAGGGATATTGGGCACATTGACATTAAGGTAGACCCCACGAGGCAGCCCCTCCTTGAGGATCCGCCGACAGATGGCGCGCGCATAGCGACAGCAGGCGAGGTAGTCGCTCTCCTGCTTGCCATGGATGAGCGAGATGGCGAGGGAGGGAATGTCAAAGATACAGCCCTCGATCGCAGCGCCAAGGGTGCCGGAGTAATTCACCGCAATGCCCTTATTGTCCCCGTGATTGATCCCCGCGATGACGATATCCGGCATCTCCGTCACGATGACATTGAGTGCCAGCTTGACGCAGTCGGCAGGCGTGCCGGTGCAGCTATAGACCGTCAGACCAGGCTCCGAGCGGACGAGGCTGTAGGTGATAGGATTGCGGGTGGTGATGGCACTCGAGGAGCCACTCCTCGGCTCATCAGGGGCGACGACGATTACATCGCCCATATCTCGTAGCGAGAGGGAGAGCTCCGTCAGCCCCTTGGCAAAGACGCCGTCGTCATTGCTGACTAAGAAAAGTGGACGCTTGGCCATCAGAGCGTTGGGATAGAGAGAAGGGTCACCTCAAATATCAGGGTAGAGTATGCAGGGATAGACGAGCGAGAGGAGCCACCATAGGTATAGGCGCCGTAGCCCAGCTGCCAGGGGATCACCACCTCCCACGTCTCACCGACAGACATATGCTGGAGTGCCAGTTGCATCCCCCGAATGATGGACTCAGGTCGACCGTTACCCTCCTGGTGGTATATCCAGGACTTGACGATCTCATCGGTCTCAAGTACCTCACCGCTAATCAGCTTGATGGTATACTTATACTCCACCTGGCTATTCTGGAGCGGTCTCTGAGGCTTGGCTCCCTCCGGCAAGCCCTGGATCACCTTATAGTAAATGGCATAGGGCGACAGCTCGAAAGCAAGCTTCTTGTAGGAGGTATCAGCAGCGATATCCTCCACGTACTTCTCGTTCTTCACCCTATACTCCGACTTCGCCTCATCGGGAGCCGTCTGATCGCAGGCGGTGAGGAGACCGAGCGAGAGGCCGAGGGTAAGCGAGAGGAGGAGACCTTTTAGTATGGACTTCATATGCAAAAAAGGGGATCAGAGGTTCTTCAGGAGGGACTTCATACTGACCTTCTCATCGATCAGTGCGTGCAGCTCGCGGATCGGGACACGCTTCTGCTCCATCGTATCGCGGAAGCGAACCGTCACTGCCTCGTCCGAAGGTGTATCATTATCAATAGTCACGCAGTAGGGCGTGCCGATGGCATCGTGACGGCGGTAGCGCTTGCCGATGGAGTCCTTCTCATCGTAGACACAATTGAAGTCATAGCGCAGCTCCTTCATGACCGACTCAGCGATCTCGGGCAGACCGTCCTTAGCGACCAGCGGGAGCACAGCCACCTTGGTTGGCGCCAGTGCCGGTGGCAGCTTGAGCACCACTCTGGAGGAGCCATTCTCGAGCTCCTCCTCCACGTATGAGCCGCACATAATGCTGAGGAAGAGGCGATCCACACCTATGGAGGTCTCTACCACGTAGGGGACATAGCTATCACCCAGCTCCGGATCGTAGTACCGCAGCTTCTTGCCACTGTACTTCTCGTGCTGGCTGAGGTCAAAATTGGTCCGCGAGTGGACTCCCTCCACCTCGCTGAAGCCAAAGGGCATCTCAAACTCGATGTCCGTTGCAGCATTGGCGTAGTGCGCCAGCTTCTCGTGGTCATGGAAGCGGTACTTATCGTCCCCGAGACCGAGGTTCTTGTGCCACTTCATCCGCGCCGCCTTCCACTGCTCAAACCAGTCGATCTCCGTCCCGGGCTTCACGAAATACTGCATCTCCATCTGCTCAAACTCGCGCATACGGAAGATAAACTGCCGTGCCACGATCTCGTTGCGGAACGCTTTACCGATCTGTGCGATGCCGAAGGGGATCTTCATGCGACCCGTCTTCTGCACATTGAGGAAATTGACAAAGATCCCCTGCGCTGTCTCGGGTCTCAGATAGACCGTCATCGTGTCGTCGGAGGCGGAGCCCATCTGCGTGGAGAACATGAGGTTGAACTGCCGCACGTCGGTCCAATTGCGCGAGCCGCTCACCGGATCAGCGATCTCGCAGTCGAGGATCAGCTGATGAAGTCCCTCCAGATCACCACTCCCCGACACCTCGGCGTAGCGGTCGTAGACCCTCTTTCGCTCATCGAGTACGCGCTTCAGATTGACGCTCGTCTCTCGATACTGCGCCTCATCAAAGCTGTCTCCGAAGCGCTTACGCGCCTTGGCGATATCCTTCTCGATCTTCCCATCCAGCTTAGCGATATAGTCCTCCACAAGGACGTCGGCACGGTACCGCTTCTTGGAGTCCTTATTGTCGATCATCGGGTCATTGAAGGCCGCCAAGTGACCCGACGCCTCCCAGATCCTCGGGTGCATAAAGATGGAGGAGTCCAGCCCTGCGATATTGTCGTGCAGGTGCGTCATGCTCTCCCACCAGTATCGCTTGATGTTATTCTTCAGCTCGATGCCATTCTGACCATAGTCATAGACGGCACTGAGACCATCGTAGATCTCGGAGGAGGGGAAGACAAAGCCATACTCCTTGCAGTGACTGATGATTGTCTTGAAGAGCGTCTCGTTATTCTCAGACATATTGTATGGAAAATCAATTGTTTCGCTTACAGGGACGACCCCGGAGGTCATCTACGCAAAGGTAATCAAAATGTACGCACTATCCCTTAAAAAGTCAGCGGACACCGAGGAGCTTATGCTGCTGGAGAGAGAGGCACCACTGCGGATGGGCGAGCACATAGGCAACGGTCTCAGCGATGATCTCACGATTGCGCACCGGGTCGCCCACGTCGCAGGGCTGGAGGAGGTAGTGGTCGGCGTGGATGCCGTAGTCACTCACCTCATGCGCCCCGTCATAGATCACCTTGAGCTCATCGACTCGCGCGAGGACCACACGACCCTTTGTCCCCACGTAGGCGAGCTTAGGCGAGCAGGTGATCCAGTCCACCCCAGTGGGGAGCAGATGGGTGCCATTGGTCTCCACGGCGACACGCTTGCCGAGCGCCCGGAGTCCCTCTACAAGGGACTCCGTCAGCTGGAGAGATGGCTCTCCACCGGTGACGACAACGAGCGGGGCGGGGTATGAGCCTACCTCCGTGAGGATCTCAGCCTCAGTCATCTCGGTGCCGTGCCGGAAGTCTGTATCACAGAAGTCACAGGCTAAGTTGCAGCCCGAGAAGCGGAGGAAGACCGCCGGAGTACCGGCCTGCACGCCCTCTCCCTGCAGGGAGTAAAAGATCTCGCAGACCCTCATAGGCCGGCGTCATGCTCATCGATGGTATAGAGTGCGGTATTATTCTCCGACTCACACACCTTAGCCTTGTAGCAATTGGGGATCTGCTCCACACACCAGCGGGCAATATTCTCCGCCGTGGGGTTGAAGGGCAGGAGCTCATTGAAGTCCCCATGGTCGAGATAGGCGTGGATCCGTTCCTTGATGACATTGAAGTCCACCACCATACCCTCAGCATTGAGCTCCTCAGAGCGGCAATAGATCGTGATGATCCAGTTGTGCCCATGCACTCGGCTGCACTTGCTGGGATAGGGAAGCTCCAGATGGTGGCATCCGGCGACCTCAAGTCTCTTAGCGATATAGTACATAATATTGTATAGTGCCTTCTTATAAAAAGGGATTGAGTGGACCTGTGCTGATTGCCCCGATGACAAGGACCGATCAATGGGCGGTCGGGACGGGGAATACATATCGGGAGAGCGAACTCTCATACCTATCCGTGGTGGAGTCTCGATAAGCCCCCGACACAGTAGGGCGCAAAGATCCGTATCTTTCTTATTTCCTTATGCAAAGATACTGATTTTACACGCCCCCCCTCGCTTCGCCCCACCCTCCGAGCAGTGGTGACGCATATAAGGACCACCAAATAGCGACACTACTATGCCCGAGCGTGCACACGATTCCCCTGTCCCTTGTGGGATATCAGGTGGATTACACCGGGCTAGCAGCCTCGGCATCAGGCTCCATTCTTTTACCGATATTAGAGACGACTAATATCGGTATTAGTATTTTCTTTTACCGGTATTAGTGATCTCTAATACCGATATTAGATCAAGGGCCCGGGATTATGTGCTGCTCTGCTTGGCGATTCGTCATCACAGGGGCAGTGGCAATGTATCGGGAAAAGTGTATATTTGTCTTGGTCTAGTAGGACTACAACTAAACTTTAACGACAAATAGAAACAATTTATCATGAAGAAGTACGAGTGCACAGTCTGTGGCTGGGTCTATGATCCCGAGGTAGGTGATCCTGACGGTGGTATCGAGCCGGGAACAGCCTTTGAGGATATCCCGGAGGATTGGGTATGCCCCCTCTGCGGAGCCACTAAGGATGACTTTGAGCTGGTCGAGGAGTAATCTCCACTCCCTAAGACCTTTGCGATAGACCAAAGCTAAGAGATATAGCTATCAGGACCTCTCCCGAGGTCTCCATAAACGAACTAAGGGACCGATGCGGTGTGTGATCCGCATCGGTCCCTTAGCTTGGATTTTACCCCACCCCTTACCTCTTCGGGATCAGCATCGCCATCGCCACGAGTAGGTCAAAAAAGACGATCTTGATGGATGCATTTTGCATCAGCTCCCTCCGTGCTGCCGAGAGATCCTCCATCAGCGGGGGGTAGGAGCTCAGGGGGACGGCAGTGGCAACGCTCCGGATCCTGTCGCGAATGGCAAGCCTGGTGTAGACGATCTCCTCCGTCCCGTAGCTCAGTGCCAGCATCTCCCTGAGGATCCGGTCCGTCGCATCGATTAGCGAGATCACCTCAGGACGACTCAGGGTGGCTGCCTGGTCGGCAAACTCTCGGTAGGCCCTTGGGGTCCGCTTCATCGCTGTCTCCATAAGCCCAAGTGCTAGGTCGATCGCCCTATCCTGCGCCTTGCCCTCAAGAAGTCGCATGGCACGCAGGAGGTTGCCCCGTGCGAGGTGACCTGCCTCATACGCCTGCTCGGGAGAGGCACCACACTCGCTGACGAGATAGTCCACGAGACAGGTCTCCTCGATCGGTGGGACATCGATCCGCTGGAAGCGACTCAGGATCGTCTCGAGTAGCCTCGAGGGATCGTGAGAGACGGCGAGGAAGATGACCCCCACCGGGGGCTCCTCGAGGAGCTTGAGCAACTTATTGGCCGTGTCCTCCCGCATCGTCTCCGGCTGCCATATGAGGACCACCTGATGGGTGCTCTTGAAGGAGCGAAGTGACGTGATGTGGATCAGGTGATCAGCCTCTGAGACAAAGATATGTGGCTGCTTATTCCCTCCCCTGAGGAGAGTCCTCCAGTCCTCCGGACCAAACCGCCGCTGCTCCCTGAGGAGCGTGGCAAAGTCCTCCCGGAGATCCTCCGAGGTGACCTCGCGGAAGTCTCCCTTGATCACCGGATAGCAGAGGTAGAGGTCGGGGTGCTCCCAGAGATCCATCTGCCGGCAGGACTCGCAGTGCCCACAAGCATCCGCCCCGGTCTGCTCACACAGTATGTGACGAGCAAAGGCTATCGCTAGGGGGAGTGCCTCACCACCCTCATCTCCGCAGAAGAGGAGGGCGTGCGGTATCGCATCTCTCAGCCGGATCGAGGAGAGCTGATCTATCAGCGAGGGGTCGGCAAGAGTAGCCGCATAGTCCGGGAGGAGATGGTCGGCCATATCGGGATCAGCCTCTCGGACGCTCTACTGCCCCACTGAAGGTATTGGTGGGATGAGCAGACTCGGGAGAGTCGAAGTACTTCATAAACTGAGAGCGTGCGAGGAAATTGGCCTTATCTACCTGCTTGGCAGCCAGGCGACCGGTCATCTCAGTGATGCTCTCATACTTATGCTCCTCCATCCAGCTCTTCACCTCGTCAAGAGACTCGGTGATGGCCTGCTCCTTTTTCCCATAGAGGATGGATGCCATCTGGATGGCGTTGGCACCGGCAAGGACTCCCTTGACGACGTCTTTGCCATTTCGCGCTCCGGAGGAGATAGAGATGGAGAGACCGGGAACGGCTCCCTGGACCAGTGCCGTGAAGCGAAGACCGTCGTAGAAGTCACTCGGGCTGCTGAAGACCGGTCCGGCAGAGAGACACTCAGCCGTCAGGTCCACATCGGGCATGTAAGACCTATTGAAGAGGACCACACCATCGGCCCCGACCATATGGAGGTCAGCGCAGAGGCGGATGAGGTTGCTGTAGTACTTGGAGATCTTGACGACCAAGGGCTTCTTGTACCCCGACTCCCGCAGCGTGGTGACCACCCTGAGGATGGCGCGCTCCGGCTCACCATAGTCCTGCGTCCGGTCTGTCTCTATGCGCATAACGTTGAGCTCAAGGCCATCGGCACCGGCATCAGAGAGACTCTTGGCATAGTCCACCCATCCCTCAGAGCTGGAGCAATTGACGCTGGCAAATACGGGGATGTCGACCGCTCTCTTGACGTCGCGCACCAGCTGCTCATGCTGGCGCATAGAGTGCTCCTCGGAGTACTCCCTGATGTAATTGTACGCCTCGGGGAAGTCATGAGACTGGGTATAGGTGTCGTCTGCCTCGCTCTGGATCTGCTCCTCAAAGATAGACTTGAGGATGACCGCACCGGCGCCTGCGTCGGCAAAGGCCTTGATCTTATCGACAGATGCGGTTAGACTGGAGCTTGCAGCGATGATGGGACTTTTCAGCTTTAGCCCGGCATAGGTGGTGGTTAGATCAACCATGGTATTGCTTGATTATCGTGATGAAATATAGACTGATGAAAATGCAGATCACCGGATTAGTAGTGGGTGATGATTGGCACATTGCCCTGACCCTTGGACTTCTTATTATTATCGGAGATCTTTTTGGAGGTTGAGGGGGCGGCAGCGGGGACCACTTTGCCCCCATTGCGCATAAAAGCCTCGACTCTCGGGATCTCCTCACGGATCGCCCGGATGCGGTTTAGGTCATTGGGGTGAGAGCTGATCACCTCGCTCTGATTGCCCCCTCCGCTGCGGCTGGCCATCTTGACCCAGAGATTGGGCGCATTGTGGTAGTCGTAGCCTGCAAGTGCCATGAGGTAGAGACCGATCTGGTCAGCCTCGTACTCCTGCTTGCGCGAGTAGGGAAGCTCGAAGATAAGCTTTCCTCCCACATTATATAGGATATTGCCGATCACCTGGGCGCCCGCCGAGCTGCCGGAGAGGATCTGCCCCAGCGCCTGACCTCCATACTGGCGGAGGATCGCCTGGGAGAGTCGCTCATTGGAGTGCTTGGCGACTGCGTGAGCCACCTCGTGAGCGATCACCGTGGCGAGCTCATCGTCAGTCTGTGCGACAGGGAGGATGCCCTCGTAGACGACGATCTTGCCGCCCGGCATACAGAAGGCATTGACTTGATTGGAGGCGATGAGATTAAACTCCCACCGGAAGTAGCGGATGTCCTCCGTATGCCCGATAGAGCGGAGGTACCGCTCAGTGGCTGAGGCGATGCGCTTTCCCATCTCGCGGGTACGCTGTGTCTGAGCCATGTCACGGCTCTTGGGTGCCTGGGAGATGAAGGATCGGTACTGCTGCTCACTGATGGCGACGACCTGGGCATCGGAGACGAGATTGATCTGACGCCGTCCGGTGAGCGGTACTAGCGAGCAACCGCTCACCAAGAGCGCGGTCATCAGGGTCGCCAGGAGGAGCCTATGGGGAAGGATTATTTTCATTGTATATGGACTTACTGATTTACTCCTTCAAAGATACACAATTATCGCCTTGTGCTGTCAGCCCTTTCGGTCGATCAGCACCGCCTTTGCCCCCACCTGAGGCTGATACATGGCTCGCGGGAGGAGGCTCATACTTCGCTCGATGAGATAGGTGCCGTAGCTCCTGAGATCGGGTAGCTGCTCCGTCTCCGAGGGGAGGATCGGCTTGCCGATGTAGACATCTATCACTTCGCCCTTCTTATTGAGGATCTCACGCGGGAGCATCAGGTCGCTGACGACGGGGATGTGGTTTTTCATGTAATAGAAAAGCCCGGAATTGTGCCCATCAAACATAATCGGGAATATCGGTCTCGATGCCCGCCTAAGGATCCGGAGACTGGAGTTTTTCCACGGACTCTCCACCGGAAGCCCCCGCCTGAGTGAGAAGCGCCCCACCCCGCCGGCGGGGAAGAGGCCAAAGGGGTATCCCGCCTGAAACTCGCGGGCAAGCGCCCTAAGGCTCTTGACATTTACACTCGGGTCGTGGACATAGCGAGGATTGCTCTCCCGATTGGGCACCACAGGCACCCACATTTGCTCAAGAGAAGAGATGTGTGAGAGGACGGAATTGACCAGCACCTTGTAGTCCGGGCGTATGTGTCCCACGATGTCCACAAGGATCAGCCCATCGATGCCTCCAAAGGGGTGATTGGAGACAGTGAGGAACTGCCCCTCCCGCATTAGCTCGAGATTCTCCTCGCCGTGCACCCTATACGTGACGTCCACCAAGGGGTGTCGTAGCGCTGCACTGGCGTACTCGGGGCCGCTGAGGTGACAGAGGTCGGCATTGAGCCGGTTGATGGAGTTGACGCCAAGGATCCGCATGAGCCAGCGCCCGACACCACGGCCCACACCGGTCCGGAAAAATGGAACCATCTCCCCCAGATCCTCAATCGAGAGGACGTCGTTGCGCATGTCGTCTCTACTCATTGGTCAGCACATGATAGACATAATTGCACAAACCTAACAGAATATTATCACAACTCGCTAACATGAAAGGGGAAAATGGTCAAACCGCTGTCAAAGAAACTGAAATAAAGATAATTCCTATCCTGGTATCACTCCTTTGAGTAGATTTGTCTGCAAGCAATCACGAAGAAAACCTCAGATGCGTCACCTTAATATCCTGCCGCTCCTCATTGCTCTAACGACCTGCCTGAGCCTCACCTCGTGCGCTAGGAAGGCTTACTACGATATCAGCACCGGTGCCGATGTCGCTGATAGTGGCAACTATGTCGTGCGGTGGCAGGTCCGGCCCGGGATGAGAGGGGAAGTAGCCATCTATGCCTCCGATGATGCCGGCAGCTACCCGGTAGAGCCGACCAAGGTGGAGCCGATAGGCAAGGAGTGGGCCACATTCGCCACAGATGGGACAGTCTACTCGAGGCACTACTTCCTCCTCGTCTTTGACGACCGAGAGATGAGGGTCGCCGGTATGAGGGTGATACCGACAGAGGGCTTTGCCAACCTCCGTGACGCTGGTGGATATATGACCGACGAGGGGTACCAGATGCGATGGGGGCGACTTTACCGTGGCGGGCGCTACAGAGGGCTTACGCCGAGGGACAGCCTCGTGATCGGGTCCCTGGGGCTGAAGCACAATATCGTCCTCAGCGATGCCTACTCCTTCGTCTACCTCACCAATGGCATAGGGAATGTCGTCCAAAAGGACTTCGCCGCCAATACCCCGATCGACTACAAGTCCGTCCTGAAGCGGATCGATGAGGGAGATATGAGTAAGGAGGGGGTGATCCTCTTTATCCACGATACCTTCAATAGCTTAGCGTACGAGAATCCTGAGCAGCTCTCTGCCGCACTCCACTACCTCCTCGACCCCGATCACTACCCTGTGATGATCAGCGATGAGTGGGGAAAAGATCGAGCCGCCTTCCTGACTATGCTGGTCCAGTATAGCTTAGGTGTCTCCCGGTCGGACATCCTCTCGGACTACCTCCTGAGCAACGCCCTCCTGTCGGTGGAGAAGCTGGCGCCACAGGGCTTCCACGCCACGCCGGGGCGACAGGAGGCTCTGAGTGAGTTTTTCCGATGCCGACCAAGCGACCTCCTCTCGATCATAACCGACATCGAGAATAAGTACGGCACCATCGGTAACTACATGGATCAGGTGCTGGACTTCGATGAGAGCGACCGCATCAGGTTGAGGGAGCTCCTCCTCTACTAAGGGCAAGGGACAAAACAAGAGGGACACCCTATCACGTGCAGCGATAGGGTGTCCCTTGTGTATGTCTATCCCGACCTCCTTAGGCGCGATGCCGGGGTCGCAGAGGGGATTACTTAAGGCGTACAGTGATCGGTGAGATCTCCTCAAAGGTGAGCTTATCCTCCCTCGCCAGCCAGCCGAGCGCAATGTGGACATCCCTCAGGGTGCCGATCTTCGTAGCACTCTTGATATCCTTATCGGTCATCGCCTTCTTGCTCTTGCGGAGCACCTCCCACACGAGACCGGCATTGGTACCGATCAGCTCTGTCATTTCATCCATAATTCGTCTGTTACACTTTAGTTACTAAGTCATTATACATCTTTTGATGCGCTAAAGATACCACAATTTCCAGAGTATGCCACAAGCCACCCGCCCCCTCAAAGGGTGACGCATTGGGGCGTTACAGCTAAGAAGCGGCTCCCCCTGCAAGGTGCGATCCCTCTGACCGGTTAGTCTCCTGATGCTCCTACATACCGAGGGGCGGAGCTTCAGAGGGATCATCGCTCCTTCGCCAGACATCGAGACACGAGGTGGCGAAGACCGCAGGAGACGCAATTTTGGTTTAGAGGAGACACGGGGAGACACGGAGAGACTCTGTGAGACAACCCCTCCCGGCTGGGGGGCTATATTTGCACCGCTGAAGCCTCTGGACAAGTGAGGTGATCGTCGCTCAGCCGAGGTGCTGGGGGCAGTCTCCGCTTCTCCTTCTACGTGCATTCTACGTCCTCTATAGGGTATTTCGCGCCGTAGGAAGGGGATCTTAGGAGCGCACTTTGATAGGGCTGATGGTGCTGACCGCAAAGGTCGATTCGTCTATGCACCCTCTCAATGAGCTGAATGGTTTTCTGTATCACTCAGTACCCCTCCCCCCTCCACTCCCCAATCAGTTCGCCGAAGGGGGGACTAAAGCACCGGCAGTACTCTCATATGACGGGGATGGATCAAAAAAAAAGCTCAGGCTGAGGGGCAGTGAAGCCGATCAGCCTGAGCTAGTCTATTTAGATGGAGACGGTGGCTAGACCGTCAGGTGTGCGGGAGGATTACATCCACTTACCGGGCTCCTCCTCTACCTTCTTCTCCACCTCAGAGGGAGCCTCAGCGACATCCTCCTCGGGTCTTGAGAAGTCCATGGCGAGATACCTCTGGTACTTGGTGTAGCGGTACTTGGCATCCTCGAGAGCAGCAGCGTAGAGCGCCTCGGCGTCCTCGGGGAAGAGCTTCTCGAGAGAGCGGTAGCGCACCTCACCCATGATGAAGTCGTGGAAGAGATCCCACTGCGGCTCCTTGGAGTCAAATTGGAAGGGATTCTTGCCCTGCTCCTCCAGACGGGGGTCGTAGCGCCAGAGCTGCCAGTAGCCACACTCAACGGCGCGTCTCTCCTCATCTTGGGTCTTACCCATACCGGCACGGAGACCATGATTGATACAGGGGCAGTAGGCGATGATCAGTGAGGGACCATCAAACTCCTCAGCCTCGCGGATCGCCTTGAGCGCCTGAGCCTGGTTGGCTCCCATAGCGATCTGAGCGACGTAGACATAGCCGTAGCCGGCAGTCATCATGCCGAGGTCCTTCTTGCGGAAGCGGCGACCATTGGCAGAGAACTGTGCCACAGCGGCACGCGGGGTAGACTTGGAGCTCTGACCACCGGTATTAGAGTAAACCTCCGTATCGATGACGAGGACATTGACGTCCGGTGCCTGTGCCAGCACGTGGTCGAGACCACCATAGCCGATATCGTAAGCCCAGCCGTCACCACCGATGATCCAGTGAGACTTCTTGGTGATGTAGTGACGGAGATCGTCGATGAGACGACCACCCTCGGTAGCATCATTCTCTACCAAAGCACGGATCTCATCGGAGAGCTCACGGCAAGCCTTGGCATCGTCGTACTTCTCGATCCACTCCTTGAGGAGCTCCTTAGTCTTCTCCTGACCGATCTCGATCTTACCATCGACGACATCCTGCGCGATGGTGAGGAGGCGCTCGCGGAGCTTCTTATTGGCGAGGTACATACCATAGCCATACTCTGCATTGTCCTCAAAGAGGGAATTGGCCCACGCAGGACCGTGACCCTTCTCATTGGTCGTGTAGGGCGTCTCAGGAGCAGATGCGGAGTAGATAGAGGAGCAGCCGGTGGTATTGGCAACAACCTGACGATCACCATAGAGCTGAGAGATCAGCTTGACGTAGGGCGTCTCACCGCAGCCGGAGCAGGCACCGGAGAACTCAAAGAGAGGCTGAGCGAACTGAGAATTCTTCACGCTCTTGCTGACATCAACGAGGTGAGCCTTATTGGTCACCTTCTGAGCAGAGTAGAGCCACAGCGGATCCTGCTCCTCCTGGGTGTGAAGCAGCTCCATGGTGAGTGCCTTCTCGCCCTTCTTGCCGGGGCAGACATCAGCACAGTTACCGCAGCCGAGACAGTCGAGGACGTCGACCTGGATGCGGAAGCCCATACCCTTAAACTCCTTACCGATAGCAGGCTTGGTCACGTAGCCCTCGGGAGCATTCTCCATCTCCTTCTCATCGAGGATGAAGGGGCGGATGGTAGCGTGAGGACAGACGTAGGCACACTGGTTACACTGGATACAATTCTCCTCGTGCCACATCGGGACATTGACAGCGACACCGGGACGCATCACGCGGGTGGTCCCGGGCTGCCAAGTACCGTCCTCAAGGCCGGTGAAGACACTTACAGGCAGGTCATCACCCTCCTGAGCGTGCATCTTCTTAACGATGGCGGAGACGAAAGGCGTGTCGTACTCGTACTCCTGCTCTGCATCGTCAGCGCAGTCTGCCCACTCAGCGGGCACGGGTACCTCGATGACATCAGCACCGGCATCGACGGCCTGATAGTTCATATTGACGATCTTCTCGCCCTTGTGTCCGTAGCTCTTGACGATGAATTTCTTCATCTGCTCGACTGCGAGATCGTAGGGGATGACGTTGGCGATCTTGAAGAATGCGGACTGGAGGATCGTATTAGTGCGGTTGCCGAGACCGATCTCAGAGGCGATCTTGGTCGCGTTGATGATGTAGAGGTGGCAACCGTTCTGTGCGAGGTATCTCTTGAGACGACCGGGGAGGTTCTCACCCAGATCCTCCGGCTCCCAGATGGAGTTGAGGAGGAGTGAGCCACCCTTGCGGAGACCCTTCGTGATATTGAAGCGGTGCAGGTATGCCGGCTCGTGGCAGGCTACGAAGTGGGGGTGATTGACGTAGTAAGTGGAGCGGATGGGGCTGTCACCGAAGCGGAGGTGAGAGCAGGTAAAGCCTCCGGACTTACGAGAGTCGTACTCAAAGTAAGCCTGGCAGTACTTGTTTGTATTCTCACCGATGATCTTGACAGAGTTCTTATTGGCACCCACGGTACCATCAGATCCACGACCATAGAACTTCGCCTCAAAGGCATCCGTAGCCACGTCGAAGTGGTCTGTGAGCGGAAGTGAGGTGAAGGTGACGTCATCCACGATACCGAGGGTGAAGTGATCCTTCGGCATCTTCATGCGGAGGTTCTCAAAGACAGCAGCAAACTGCTCCGGGGTCACGTCCTTAGAGGAGAGACCATAGCGACCACCGACAACTATCGGGTGCTCCTCCATACCATAGAGAGCGTTCTTTACATCAAGGTAAAGGGGCTCACCAGCGCTACCGGGCTCCTTGGTACGGTCAAGGACAGCAACATGCTTCACGGTCTTGGGCATTGCCTCGAGGAAGTGCTCCACGCTGAAGGGGCGGAAGAGGTGGACCTTGATCATACCGACCTTGCGACCCTCGGCATTGAGCTTGTCGATCACCTCCTCAGCGGTCTCACAGGCAGAGCCCATGCAGATCACGATATCCTCAGCATCCTCAGCGCCGTAGTAGTCGAAGAGGCGGTAGTGACGACCGGTGATCTTGCCCAGCTCGTCCATATAGTGCTGTACGGTCTCAGGGACGGCGTTGTAGAAGGGATTGGATGCCTCACGCTCCTGGAAGTAGATATCACCATTCTGCGCCGTACCACGGGTCACCGGTGCATCAGGGGTGAGCGCGCGGTGACGGAACTCCTTGATCGCCTCGAGGTCAACGAGGGGACGGAGGTCCTCCATATCGATCTCCTCGATCTTCTGGATCTCGTGAGAGGTGCGGAAGCCGTCGAAGAAATGGAGGAAGGGCACACGTCCGTGGATTGCAGAGAGGTGCGCTACAGCGGCCATATCCTGAGCCTCCTGCACGGAGTTGCTGCAGAGCATAGCGAAGCCGGTAGCACGGCAGGCCATCACGTCCTGGTGATCACCAAAGATCGAGAGGGCATGGCCGGCGATGGCACGTGCAGCGATGTGGAAGACACCGGGGAGGAGTTCGCCGGAGATCTTGTACATATTAGGGATCATCAGGAGGAGACCCTGAGACGCAGTAAAGGTGGTCGTCAGTGCACCAGCCTGCAGAGAGCCGTGGACAGTACCGGCGGCACCGGCCTCACTCTGCATCTCCTGGACACGGACGGTGTCGCCGAAGAGGTTTTTACGCCCATTGGCTGCCCACTTGTCCACAACCTCTGCCATCGTAGAGGAGGGAGTGATGGGGTAGATGGCGGCCAGCTCCGAGAACATATACGCGATATGCGACGTAGCGGTGTTGCCATCACAGGTCATGAATTTCTTTTCTTTACTCATATATAAGTATACTAAAGCGTGAAGTAATTTAGTTCTTCTTTTCTCTTAAAGGGTCAATAGAGGAAGCCGAAGAGCCAGATCGGCAGACAGTTGTCATGCCCCACCAGCAGGTTGCTGAAGGTGTAGGTCACATCGCTCTTGAAGCGACTCGTCTTACCATCGACGCAGGCAAAGAGATGCTCTCCGTCGACGATAAAGTCCGCACCGGGCTTCTCGGGGACGTTGACTTGATAGCCGGCGTTCTCAAATTGTGAGAGGAGGAAAGTCTTGAGTCGCATACAGGTGGACTGCCGATGCGGATACATCACCCCGGCGATATTGGTGTCGTTGGGGAAGATCTGATCGGGCTTTTTAGGGTACTCGTTGCCCTCCTTATAGATCGTGCGGATCAGCTCCGCATCGTCGAGATACTTGAGGTAATTGGCTATGGTGGCTCGGCTGGCTCCGATACTGCGAGCAAAGCGGGTCACGTTGGCAGTAGGCTTATCTTGCGTGCAGATCTGGAAGAGCAGCTCCCGCATCTTGGGCAGGTAAGAGATATCGACCTGATGGACGTAGACCACATCCACCTCCAGCATCATATTGATATTCTTCGTCAGCTTGGCCGAGGAGAGTGGATTGTCCTCCACGGGCGGATAGTAGCCCTCGGTGAGGTAGAGTTCAAAGTCCTCCTTCGGCTTCACTTGGTTCATCACCTCAGCAGCGATCTCCTCGTGCCGCTCCATCAGGTCCTTGAGCGGGTACGCCTTGAGGTGGAGACCATACTTTATATTGAGGTACTGGCGGAAGGAGAAGCCCTGGAGACTGATGATCCGCACCCTACCCTGCAGCTCCGGTCCCAGCTCCTCCTCGGTCACGACGCTCGAGGTACTGAAGATCACCCGCAGGTTGGGCATATCCATATAGATCCGGTAGAGATCGTCTCGCCACTTAGCGTACTTGTAGATCTGATCCACAAGGAGAATCTTGCCCCCCTCTTCCTGGTAAAACTTCCTCGCAAAGTCGTAGAGCGAGTGTCCCGCAAAGAAGAGGTAATTCATCGTCACATACTGGATCTGATCGGGCCGTGCGGTGATATTGCGGACAGCATAGGTAAGCAGGAAGATCGTCTTGCCTATGCCGCGCGCACCGCGCACAGCGACCAGACGATCCGATGAGCTGATACTACTGATCAGGGACTTGCGGTCGCTCTCCTGATGTGCAGTCAGCATCCGATTGTATATCTTCCTAAAGCTCTGCATGCTAAAACGTCGTGACGGCCTCCCCGATTAAGAAGGGATACCTCCCGAAGTCATCCGAAGTGTGATGGTGGCTTCGATGGTTCAAAAGTAGGAAGAATAATCCAATTTTGCAAACCTTGTGTTACAATTACAGGAAGAAAGTTTGCTCTTTTGTGCTGGCCACCTATCATAATCATAGGCTAACCCGGCGGCTCCTCCCACCAGACGCCATCGGCAGAGCGAACGAGGTGAACCACCTCTCCATAGGCGATCTTGCGAGCGAAGGACTCATCGATCGAGTAGCCGAGGAGACGGACGAGGAAGATCCGTATCACCCCCGCGTGCGTCACCAGCACCGGTGGGCGATCGTAGTCCGGGAGGTAGTCGATGAAGTCCTGCACCCGTCGGGTCATCCCGGGGTACGACTCACCGGCGGGCGGGGCACTATGCTTGTAGTCGGCAAACCACGCCTTGCTCTCCTTTCGCTCATAGACCGACTGCCAGGGGACCAGCTCCCACTTCCCAAAGGCCAGCTCTGTGAGCCGGGCATCGATGGTGATCGTGTCGGCGAGCTCCTTTGCCAAGAGTCGGCAGCGCTTGAGCGGACTGCTGTAGACACGCCCATAGCCTGTACCCTCGAGGGTAGCGACCACCGCGGCAGCCTCCTGCGGGAAAGTCTCCGCCACCGAGACATCGGCTCTGCCGTAGCAGATGCCACTCGGTGCGGCGGTATGCGTATGGCGGACAAGGTAGAGCTCCATCACGCCAGCCGCTCCACGGCGAGGAGGGCGATGAGACAGCCCATCTCGCACATCTGCTCAAGCGCCCCGAGCACATCCCCCGTGTAGCCTCCGATACGCGCCTTACTGAGTCGGTGGACAAAGAGGAGCAGCAGGATATAGACCCCCACCACAGCAAGGGCCTGCACCCACCCGAGTGCCAGCAACGCCACGAGGCCGGTGGCGATCCCTACCGCAATGGAGCCGTCAGAGGTGACGTAAGACTCTCGGCTGAGCTTACTATTCTCCCGCCGGGCATAGACAGAGAAGTGCATCATCAGCAGCGGCACCGACCGCGCACTGCAGCACATCACCACCATCGCCGGGATCGGACCGGTGAGTGCAGAGAGACAGCAGACCTTCAGCAGCAGCTGCATCACCGTGCCGATCATGCCAAAGGCTCCGGCGTGACTGTCCTTCATAATCTCCAGCACCCGCTCTCTGCTCGTCCCGCCACCAAATCCGTCTAAGAAGTCGGAGAACCCGTCCTCATGGAAGGCTCCCGTCACTATAATCATCGTGGAGAGCGCCAGCACGGACGAGACAGAAGGAGGTAGCTGGAGGAGGAAAAAGGCTAGCGCATAGACCGCGGCCCCACACCCTCCGATGAGAGCCCCCACGAGGGGCATATAGCGAGCCGCCTCATGGGCCGTCTCCGCATCGAAGTGTACCTGTCCCACCGGAAGGCGGGTGTAGCACATCACCGCCGCCTTCAGGAGATTCCACTCACTCCTCAGCCCCATGGCGATAGATACTATCGGGATTGTCCTCGTAGCAATTCTCCAGCTGTCGATCGTCAAAGGAGGCCATCTCATTGAGGAAAGCGATGGCCGACTGGATGATCGGATAGGCGACCACAGCACCGGTACCCTCACCCAGTCGCATACCGAGCCGGAGGATCGGCTCCCCACCGAGGTAGTCAAGCAGCAGCCGATGCCCACCCTCATCGGAGACATGGCCGTAGAGGACGCACTCCTTAGTGCCGGGGGCAAGGGCCTCTGCAGCGATGACGGCCGCCGTAGATATGAAGCCGTCACAGAGGATCACCATCCGCAGCCGTGCCGCCTCGATCATCCCACCGACCATCATCGCTATCTCGTACCCACCATAGGTAGCGAGGATCTCGAGTGGCGTCTTAGGGTGATGAGCCTCCACAGCTCGCTTGAGTGTCTGGTACTTATGCTCTAGAGGGGCATCGTCAAGGCCGGTACCACGCCCCACGAGCCGGTCAAGTGGGATGCCAGAGTAAAGGTGAGCCAGCACAGCGGAGGAGGAGGTATTGCCGATCCCCATCTCACCGAAGCCGATCACATTGCAGTCCCTATAGTACTCCTCCCGCACGCAGGCGGCCCCGATCTCGAGCGCTCTCCGGCACTCCTCAATCGTCATCGCCGGCTCGTAGAGGAAATTTCGCGTCCCGTACCCTACCTTTCGCGGCTCCACGCCATACTCCTCGGGGAAGTCTCGATCCACGCCGGCATCGATGACGCGGAGGTGGAAGTGGTGCTGCCGACAGAAGACGGTGATCGCCGCATTTCCTCTCTGGAAGGTGCAGCCACACCTGTAGGTGAAGTCCTTAGGCGAGAGACTCACCCGCTCATCCACTATCCCGTGATCGCCACAGAAGAGGAGGAGTGCCGGTCGTCTCAGCTCCGGCGTAAGTGTGTCCTGGATCAGGCAGACCTGACGAGCTATCGTCTCAAGCTGTCCAAGCGAACCGATGATCTTCGATCGCGTGTCGATCTTGTGCTGTATTTCTTCTACTGTTACCATATACTACTTTAGTCTCATGGCTATACCTGAAACCATAAAGAAAGCCTCATCGGCTGATGCGGCTATATGCTGATTGACCCACCCCTGGAGGTCGACAAAGTGACGCGCACTCTCCGAGGAAGCGTGGAGCCCCATACCGAGCTCATTGGAGACGACGATGAGGGTCATCTCCCGAGCGATGAAGCGATCCCACTCCGCCGTGGCAGCCCTGAGGGTCTCGTCCATATCGTAGCCATGCTCGTCGTAGAGATTAGTGAGCCAGAGGGTGACGCAGTCCATCAGCACCACCCGCCCCGTGAGGTCGTGGTCGCTCAGGCGAAGCGGCTCCTCCACCGTCGTCCACTGCTCCCCGCGGTCCCGCCGGTGACGCTCCACCCGCCGCGCAAAGTCCTCATCCATGATCCGTGCCGTGGCGAGGTAGATCGGACGATCGGATAGAGACTCTGCCAGCGACTGCGCATAATGACTCTTACCGGAGCGAGCTCCTCCGGTAACATAGATAATCCTATGCTCCATCGGTCAGAGGTAGTTCATTATGGCGATGAGGATAAGGAGAAGCGCCATCAGCCCGGTGATCAGCCAAAATTGCTTGGAGGCGCTCCGACTCTTCCTACTCTTCCCCACGGTATAGACGCTGTCGGACTGATCCGCTGCCGGCAGATAGCCCGCCTCCCGGAGGATGCGAAGCGCTCTCTCCTCCTCCATCGCTGGGACCATGAGCGAGACGCCACCGGTCAAGCCCTGCACCCGCCCGAAGACCTGTGTCCCCGTCTCTCCGGAGATGGACACCATGATATTCTCTGACTGGAGAAGCGTCTCCGCCAACCGTACCTCCTCAAGGTTGAGGGAGTTAAAGACCTCCACAAAGGTCTCCCTCTGATTATCCCTTTCCATAATAGTCACTCTGTCTCTTGCGTACGGAGACCATCTCCATACTTTACAAAGGTCGCTTTTTTCCCCCGCCGAGCCAAGTCTCGTCAGTCGAGCAAAAAGGCACCACCCACGTCAAGGAAAAAAACTACTGCGCCCCTCGTAAGTCACTTCTGCCCCATAAAACGATCTTCCCGCAGTTGCTCCAGCCGCTTGCGGGCATAGAGGACCCTCGGGGAGGGCTTTCGTCCGGGATCACTCCGCAGCTCAAGGTACGTCTCCAGAGCCTTCATCTCGGCAGCGTCATCTCCTAGCTCCCTATACGTCAGAGACTGCCTGTATGGGATGTCCGGCAGGTCGGGGGCAAAGCGACCGAGGTCTCTGAGATGGCGGAGTGAGGAGCGATATGCCCCTCGGAGGAAATCCGTCTCTGCCATCAGGTCGTGGTAGCTCTTGAGTACCTGGATCCGCAGTGGGGTCCGCTCCATGAGGGAGTCCACCTTGGCGAGGTAGAGTGCTGACTCGGTCGGCTCCTTCTGCTGTACATAAATGGTAGCGAGGTCGATCATCGGGAAGGGATTGGCCTCCTCGGAGATCTTTATTGCCTCCTTCAGCACCGGGATCGCCTGCGTGAGGGAGTCCTGCTGCATGAGCGACTGACCGTGGTAGTAGACCGTATTCATGCTCCTATCCCCGGCATGGTAGAGGGTGTCAAAGTCGGCATAGGCCTCATCGTAGTAGCCGGCACCATAACTGACTGCTGCACGACGCTGCCTCACGGGGCGGTTGTCAGGATACTCGTAGAGGAAATTATTCATCATCGTCAGACCGAGGAAACCGACTCCCTGCTGCTCATAGAGATCGGAGAGGCGGAGGACATTGACGATATTATACGGGGAGAGCTCCTTGATCTCCTCACGGACAGTGATGGCGGAGTCCGGCTGCTGCATACTCTCGTAGATCCCCGCCAGCAGTTGCTTGTCGATCACGGAGCCCTCCTCCGTCGCCAGAGGCAGGATCAGTGCCTTCGCCTCCTCGTATCGGGCAAAGGAGGTGAGGACGCGGGTCTCCTGACGGAGCATCACGGGGCTCTTGAGGCTGTCGGGGCGACTCTCCAGCAGCTCCAGAGCGCGGTAGTACAGCCCCTCATCGATCAGTCGCTGCACCTCCGACTCGGATAAGTCAGTCTGAGCTACCGCCATCAGCGGCATCGCACACAGAAGCAGCCAAAGCAGTGCCTTGCGATGGATAATGTGCCGGATCACTAAGTTCTCCATACGGTATTCCTTTTATCATAATTCTTCCCTCGGCACAAGATACAAAAAGAACCGCTACCAAGTCTCTCGACTCGATAGCGGCACGATGGTGGACCCTGTAGGATTCGAACCTACGACCCTCTGTTTGTAAGACAGACGCTCTAAACCAACTGAGCTAAGGATCCGGTAATGGAATATTTCTGAAAAGCAGTGGACCCTGTAGGATTCGAACCTACGACCCTCTGTTTGTAAGACAGACGCTCTAAACCAACTGAGCTAAGGATCCGAGTGCACCCGACCGGCTCCTCTCCAGCCGAATGCTCCGCAAAGGTACGAAATTTTATGGATCTCGCAACCCCCCCACCCCGCTAAGACAAGGAGAGGGGCTGTGTCCCCGGTGCTCCGACGACACAGCCCCTCTTGGACTCAAGTATGCTTACTTCTTGTACGCAGCCCACCAAAGTGGTGTGCCCACCTCATCAGGACCACCAAGCACGGAAAGGGCATCAGCGTAGTCCTTCGGAGAGTTATTCTTCAGCGAAGATGGGAATATGAGGCGCTGCGGGAAGAACTCCCATCGGCTCTCCTTACAATTCTCCTTCGTCAGAGCCGGCAGGTTGGTAATTGTCTTCTCGACCATTGGATTCTCAAAGAACGGCAGACCAAGTCTCCGCTGGTCAGACCACGCCTCGAGAGGAAGCCACGGCACCTGGGCGATGTATTTCTGAGTGATGATCTTTGTCAGGTGGTCGTTGCTCACGGTCCCATCCTTGTAGAGCCCGTTACTCGGGTAGTGGTACTCATAGCTCTCCTCCTTACCGGTGAGACCATTAAGATAGCGCTTGGTGACCGGCTGCGGCTCAGCTGTGTGATCCCATGCCACAGAGGTCCCCACTCTATTGTAGGACTGTGAGGCGAGGTATTGATCCAGGTACTTGGAGATGCCCGCATCGGGGAAGCACTTGTCGAAGTAGCCAAAGCTCTCCCGGATACCTCTCTCATAGGCCTCCTTGCCGTTCATCGGCACCTGCCATCCGCGTACTGCAGCTTCAGCGATGAGGAAGTAGCTCTCCCAGGGTCCGTAGAAGACACGTCTCATGGAGCTATTGCGGAAGTCAAGCACAAGGGTAGGCGTGTTGCCACGGAAGAATGCCACCTTATTCAGAGCACCCTTATCGCCCCAGTCTCCGGCAACGGGAGCATTCCAGGTAAAGGCGGAGTTGATCACCGCAACGGTGTCAGGCTTAGAGCTTCCCTCGACCTTCTTCTCGAGTGCTCTCCGGGTGACGGAGGCCACATTGCTCCAGCTTGGATACTTGCAGAAGTGGGGATTATTGAGATCACCGGGGATGCCGTATGCCACGTATGCCCTCGGATCCATCGTGTTATTGAACCCATCGTTCCAAAATCCAGCAGAGGGATCGTTGGTCATCGTAGGGAAGTGATCCGGCCAGCGTACTCCCATCCAGTCGGGAGCATTAAACTTCACCTTGATCGGCTCGGGAGGCGTGACGCCTCCTTTCTTCTGCTCCGCCTCATTGAGGATCGGTACGGCTGAGCGGACATAAGCTCCGATCTGCTCCTCGGAGGTGATACCCCCCAGACCGGTGTACAGGTTATTGAGGGTGGCAGAGAGATACTGCGAATTCCACTCACGAGTCATCACTCCGGTGAGGGCATCCCATCCGGGACGCTCCTGAACAGAGAAGATCTCATCAAGGGAGGAGATATACCCCTCTTTGACCGCTGCCTCAAAGTGCTTACGTGCCAACTCCGGATCAGCATTGACGACACGCATGGCGAGACGCATCCGGAGAGAGTTACCATACTTCTTCCACTTGGCAAAGTCGTACCCGTATGCCGGGTCCAGCTTGGAAGTGGCTTCGGGGACAGCCGGCGACAGAGCCAGGTCCCTCGTGGACTCCTCGATCTCCTTGAGGAGGAAGTTGTACACCTCCTCCACGGTATTAAACGTCACCTCCTCTCCCTGAAATCCATTGAGCGGCATGGGACCAAAGTTGTCTGCAAACTCACTCATAAGGTAGACACGCCAGATACGAGCCACCTCGTAGAGATTCTTGCTGTAAGGCTGCAGCGATCCCTCGGCCTCCTTTTGCTGGTACAGGGAAATGGCCTCATTGATGGAGCTCAGCCAACTGGTGACGTATCCGAAGTAATTATCGGTCCATCCATCGTCGGTGTAATACTCAGAGAGCGAGCCAATCCTATCCGTATGGGCGGCGTCCTTCCAATAGAGTACAAAAGACCGCTCGGCCACCTCGGGATTCATCTGAGCAGAGATGATGGAGTTATTGATAAAATACTCGATCTGCACCAAGTCGGTGCCGGCCTCGTACTGACTCCTATTGATCTCGTCGAAGTCACTACACCCGGAGAGGGTCAGACCGATCGAGAGCCCGGCAGCCAGCGTCAGACCTATAATATTCTTATTCATATCTGTACGCATTGCCATTAGAAGTTGACAGAAAGATTGACGTAGAAGGAGCGTGTCGTCGGAGGAGCCATAGCCTCGAGTCCGACAGCATTGGAGCCGGTCGCATAGACCGACTCAGGATCGATGCCATTCATCTTGCTGTAGATCATCCAGAGATTATTTGCCGATACACCTATGCGGGCACCCTGGACTGCCGTATCCTCGATCCAGGAAGCGGGTAAGGTGTAGTCGAGCGAGAGATTACGCAGACGGACATTAGTCGCATCGAAGAGGTTGTCCTCCGTGATGCCGACATTACCCGTAGCTATCTTAGTCCAGTAATCCTGGGTGGTCACCTTGACGTCATTGGGGACGTAGGAGTTGCCCTCCTTGCGGACTCCGTCGTACACAAAGTCACCACGCTCACCATCCTCACCGAGGGTCAGTGCGGAGCGACCGTTGACTTTGAGGAGGTAGTTGGTAAAGGAGAAGATCTTGCCCCCAAATCGTCCGTCGATTTGGAAGCTCAGAGATAGATTTTTGTACCTCAGTGTATTAGTCAAGCCCAGGAGGAAGTCCGGCTGCTGATTGCCGAGATAGTACTGTCCCGGAGCTGCAGTCGGGATACCGTCCTTATTGACGATCACCTTACCATTATAGGGGCTATCGGGATCCTCCACACGGGCAAACTTGCTGCCGTAAATGACACCATAGCGCTCTCCTGTAGCTGCGAGGACGGAGATATTATCAAAGGCTCCGAGGCTATACTGGCTTACACCCTCGGCGAGCTCCCTCACTGTATTGACATTCTTGGAGACATTGGCCGTGAGGCTCCAGGTGAAGTCCTCAGTCAACACGGGAGTGGCACCGAGCATCAGCTCAAATCCCTGATTCTCGATATCGCCGGCATTGATCTTCCGGTACTTATACCCCTGTAGTCCATTGATCGGGATATTGAGCAGCTGATTGACCGCATTGGACTTATAGTAAGCTAGGTCAAAAGTCAGTCGACTATCAAAGAAACGACCCTCGAGACCGACCTCCCAGGAGTTGATCAGCTCATTGCGTACGCTTGGGTCATAGAGTACGTCTTTCTTGGAGGCGATGATATTCCCATTGGGATCCCGATTGATCCCATAGGTATTGTACAGCTGATAGGGACCCATATCATTACCCACAGAGGCATAGGAGGCCCTCAGCTTTGCAAAGGTGAGCCAGTCCAGGTCTCCCTCCGCAGCATTGCGTATGAGGTCCGATAGGACGACGGACGAGCTTACCGAGGGGTAGAAGAAGGAGCGATTCTCCTTGCTCAGCGTGGAGCTCCAGTCGTTACGACCGGTAAGGTCGAGATAGACAAACCCACCGTAATTGACCTGAAAAGTCCCATAGAAGGAGTTGATCTTGTGCTTATTGATGTTCTCATCAAGAGCGGGGTTGCTGGTGCTATTATTCACACTGAAGAGATCAGGCACCGCCAGCTCGCCGATCGTCACACCGACGCTTGAGAAGTCTCTCGACATAAGATTGCCACCAAAGGTCCCATGGAAACCGAAGTCCCCAAGCACCTCGTCCTTACCCGCTGTGAAGAGGAAGCTCAGATTGGTCTCACTGAAGACATCCTTATGGACGGAGTAGGAGCCATTGGGCTTGATAGGGCCCTTTGACCACATCTTTTCGTCCCGATTAGTGGTGTACATATCCGCTCCTCCACGAAGCTCAAGAGACAGCCAGTCGGTAAAGCTATACTTCACGGAGCCATTAAGGAGGAAGCGATCCCTCACGTCATCATTGTTATAGTATCGCGTAGCCCAGTAAGGATTGAGACCGCTGGAGGGATTGTACCAAATATGGCGACCGTACTCATCCACTGCAGCCGAGAGGGAGGTAATATCCACATTGCCCGGCATAGAGAGCAGCGTACTGAAGTAATTGTCATTCCTATTACCGCTGATGGGGCGATTATGCACATCAGTGCGGATATACTGTACCTTAGCATCGACGGTCCATGCATCGCGCTCTCCAAAGGTGGAGACGAAGCGAGTAATCATATTGAGTCGATTCAGCTTAGACTCCGGGGTCATATCTCTATTGTACGCATGAGTGATCGAGGCATAGACCGAGGAGCCCTTACCGACTGAGCGGGAGAGAGCGATTGAGTTCTGAGTATTGATCCCGGTGCGGAGGAAGGCATCGATGTTGTCGAAGTAGCGCAGGGGCTCCTTCTTACCATTCCACTGTTCGACCTCTGTGCCGTCCAACTTTGGACCCCAGCTGGAGCCGCTCTCCTTATCAAAGACGCCATACGATCCTTGTCCGTACAGCTTCTGTACCTTAGGAGTCATAAAGATCGTCTCAAATCCGGTGGAGGAATTGACACTTATCCCGAGGCCCTTCTGTGCCATTCCGGTCTTCGTGGTGATCAGGATCACGCCATTACCGGCGCGGGAACCGTAGAGGGCGGCGGCGCTGGCACCCTTGAGGACGGACATGGAGGCGATGTCATTGGGATTGAGGTCGCCAAGTCCATTACCCATATCGAGGGAGGGGTTCCAGAAGTCGTTATTAGAGGCACCGGTGAAGTTATCCATCGGCACTCCGTCGACGACGATGAGTGGCTGATTGTCGCCGGTCAGTGAGTTATTGCCTCGGAGGACAATCTTGGAGGATCCGGCTATACCGCCACCTCCCTTGACGACCTGCAGTCCCGCCACCTTACCTGCGAGAGAGTTGGTGACGTTGGTCTCGCGTCCCTTGAGGAGGTCTTCCCCCTTGACCTCTTGCAGGGCATAGCCGAGAGAGCGCTTCTCACGCTTGATGCCGAGAGCGGTCACTACCACCTCACCAAGGAGCTCTGCATCCTCATGCAGCACAATGGTGATCTGCTTGCGACCTGACACCGGCACCTCCTCGGTGCGCATGCCGATGTACGAGACGATCAGCGTGCCATTGGAGGGCACGGCGGAGAGCTTGAAGTGTCCATCAATGTCAGATGAGGCACCATTCTTGGCATCGCCCGACACTTTGATGATGGCACCCATAATAGGCTCACCATCCACATCTGTGATCTGTCCGGTCACGTCTATGGTCTGAGCCCTGAGCCCCACAAGGGAGAGTAGCATAAGGGCTAAGGTGAGCCACACCTTTCGATTGGTAAGAGTGTGAATCATAAGTTGTAAGTAAAAAGAATGAAATATTATCCGTAGACTTCCTCATCCAAAAACGAATGGGATACTCTTCTTAGCAAAGATAGCTATTTTAGTAATCATAATAGCTGTTGCCCCGACTTAACAGTCGCTACCAAGCTGCCGTCCTTTCATCATTAGTTAGAGTCTGCCGGAGAGACAGAAAGAGGGAAAAGTGGTACATTAGCGGGCAGAAAGCTTTTGTATACTCGCAGAAGCACCACTTACCACTCACTTACCACTCACTTAAGACCATGAAGAAATCGCTTATCATTGCGCTCACAGTGGCGCTCCTCACCTCCCTGTCAGCCCTCTCTTACGCCTGTACCACAGCCGTCTTCTCAGGCAAGTCGACCCTGACCGGTCGCCCGATGCTTTGGAAGGTGCGGGACACCGACTTTTACCACAACTATGTCTCTCGCCATCAGTCCCCCAAGGGCTGGTGGTACATCGGCATCTCCAACGTCGAGGACAAGAAGGGCGAGCAGATCTGGAGCGGACACAACGAGCGGGGCTTCGGGATCATGAATAGCGCCTCCTTCAATGTCAATAAGGACGACCCCGCCTCCATTGCCGACCGAGAGGGCTATGTGATGCGCCGAGCGCTGGAGGAGTGCGAGACACTCAAGGACTTTGAGCAGCTCCTCGATGCTATGGTCAAGCCGATGGGCCTGGCCGCACACTTTGGCGTCATCGATGCCCACGGCGGGGCTGCGATCTACGAGGTCAATAACTACACGTGGACGAAAGAGGATGCCAATACTGCACCCGGGGGATACATCGTCCGCTCCAATTACTCTGAGACCGGTGAGCAGGACCGCGGCCTTGGCTACGTGCGTGCCTGCTCAGCGAGAGAGCTGCTCTCCGAGCTGGATGGTCCGGTGACGATCGACTACATCACCAATACTCTCTCCCGCTCCCTCTACAACTCTCAACTGGGGATCGATTATGGGACCGAGTATCTGAGGCACGATGGCTTCGCCAAGGGCTTCATCCTCACCGATGACCTGATGGCACGCTACGACTCCGCCTCCGTCACGATCACTGAGGGTGTCTCTCCGGGTGAGGACCCGACCGATGCCACCTCCTGGATACAGGTGGGGCAGCCCTACATCTGCCCGCTGGTGCCGGTATGGGCTTGGGCGAAAGTGCCCGCTGAGCTTGCCCTCCCTCAGGAGGAGGACCCAATGGGCACGGTAGCTGAGCTGGTGCTAGAGATCAAGAAGGAGCTCTTCCCACTCCATACCGTGGAGCAGACTCGCTACCTCTACATCCCGGTGATCATCAATAAGCAGGGCACCGGGCTGATGCAGCGCATACAGTCTCTCGAGCAGGAGGCACTCCCCGCCATCCGCACCGCCAAGAGCCCGGAGGAGCGCGAGAGGCTCACCGGAGCCTACTTAGAGCGCTGCACCGCCCTACTCCGCTCGACACTCGAGGCAAATCCCGCGCCTAAGACGAGTAGGTAACGATTCGCTCACAAGTGGAGCAAATGCTTTTGTCAAGGGGCTGGCAAGAGACCTTCAATAGCTCTTTTTGGGGGCTCAAAGATAGGCAAAACAATAAGCAAGTGGGGCTGTTTACCCAAAGATAAAGAAATCCAGCGCCGAATGCCTATGGTCAGAAAGTTTTTTATTACTATCTTTGACCCGTCAAGGGAAATCTTAAAATTATCATGACGGCAGAAGAATTCAAGAATAGGTTTAACTCCTCAACGAAGAGCCTTCGCTACAAGCGGAGGATCATAGAGCACATCATCGACGAAGGACCGGACACCCTCCCCTCACTCTCCAAGAAGCTGGAGCTGAGCGTACCGACGACGAGCAAGTATGTCAATGAGATGATCGATGGAGGTCTCATGCGTAGCTACGGCAAGCTGGAGACCTCCGGCGGGCGGCATCCTTACCTCTTTGGGCTTGACCCCTCCAATGTCTACTTCCTCGGGGTGGACTTCACCCAGGGGAAGATGCATATGATGATGATGGACTTCTGCGGCGATCAGGTGCAGGAGGTGATGGACATTCCCTTTAAGTTTGAGAACACGCCCGAGTGTCTCGATGAGATCTGCCACAGGATCGATCACTACATCGATCACGAGTGTACGGTAAAGCGACAGAATGTCGTCTCCATCGGGCTCAATCTCTTTGGGCGCATCAATCCTGAGACCGGATGCAGCTATACCTACTTCAATTTCAGCGAGAGACCTCTCGGTGAACTCCTGACGGAGCACTTCTGCATCCCCGTCTGGGTCGACAACGACTCACGTGCCTGCGCTTACGGAGAGTATATGACCCATATCCGCGAGGAGGGACGAAACATACTCTTCATCAATGTCACCTGGGGTCTCGGTCTCGGTATCATCATCGATGGCAAGCCCTACGCCGGCAAATCCGGTTTCAGCGGTGAGCTGGGGCACATCCACGCCTTTGAGAACGAAGTGCTGTGCCACTGCGGGAAGAAGGGCTGTCTCGAGACCGAGGCGAGTGGTAGCGCAATGTACCGCAAGTTTCAGGAGCGTATCGCTCAGGGAGACACCTCCACGCTCACCGCACCAGATGGCCCCTTCGGCATCACCAATCCCGAGGACGTCACGCTCGACCAGCTGATCGATGCGACCCAGAGGGAGGACATCCTCTGCATCGACATCCTCGAGGAGATCGGTAATAACCTCGGTATGCACATCGCCGGGCTGATCAACCTCTACAATCCCGACTTCGTCATCATCGGTGGACAGCTTGCCAATACGGGAGACTACTTCATGCAGCCCCTCAAGACGGCGATCCGCAAGTACTCGCTCAATATGGTGAGCCAGGACACCAAGCTGCGACGCTCACTACTGATGCGCTACGCCGGTGTCGTGGGTGCCTGTATGCTGGCGCGCAAGAAGTCGGTCGAGCACCTCACGGACACGGAGGAGGAAGAGGAGGCTTAAGTCACCACGCCACCCGCTCAGGGTGGCACATACAGCGAGACCAATAATCTCCGCACGGAGGAGGGAGAGCCACCCAAGCGGGCTCTCCCTCCTCTCTTTTTATCCGATTCACACCTCCGCCGGAGAAGGGGAAAAATACTAATACCGATATTAGTGACGACTAATACCGGTATTAGTGTTTTCTTTTATCGGTATTAGTGCGAGCTTTACTCAACAGCCGATGAAGCCGGTTTTTCTCACTGAATTTTACGGCTATAGCATCTGAAAACCACTGCCTTACAAGACATGGTACAAAACTTATGATGCGGGAGAATCAAGTTGGTGCGGGGGTAGACTTTTAGATATTCTTAGAAAAGGGGTAATTTTACCCTCCAAGAATAAGACTATGAGCAAGCTGACGCAATACATCGAGCTGACACTGGGAGAGCAGAGCAAGTTTGCCCTCCCGGGGCTGGGGACGTTCCGGATCGATCGTCTGCCGGCGCGCCTCGATAGGGCCAAGGGACTGATCTATCCTCCGACGAAGCAGGTACGCTTCAATCCCGGCAACGCCGCCGATGACGGCATCCTTCGCCGTCTCTATCTGACCGGAGACGGCACTCCTGAGGAGCAGGCACAGATCGCCGGCGAGCGTCTGCGTGCCGACATAGAGGAGATGGTCAAGGTGCTTGAGACAGGTGCCCCTGTGACGATCGGTCACTTGGGGATGCTGATCCGCGATCCATGGCAGAGTGGCAAGATCACCTTCCGCAACGATGGGGGCGCCCAAGGATTTGACCTGCCTGCTGTTACGCTGATGCTGAGGGACGGAGTAGGCACTGAGGGGATGGAGCAGGAGATCCGATCCGCCTCGCGAGAGCCGGTGACCCAGGAGAGCTATCCGGCTGAGCCTGCCGAAGGACCCTCAATCGCAGAGGCTCCATTCACGGTCACTTCGCCCGATCCTGATACAGAGGCAAGCTATTCGTCTGAGCCAATCAAGGAGACCTCCATACCGGAGGCACAGACACTGATGCCCCCGACTGAGCCTAGTCCGGAGCCGGTCGCTGAGCCCCCTTTGATACCCACCCCATCCCATCCGACCAGCGAGACTACCCCGCAGCACGAGCGACCGAGAGAGAGCAAGAGCAAGGCGCTACAGATCATCATTGGTTGCCTCATAGGGCTGGTGGTCCTTGGCGGGATCATTTTCCTCATCACCCGAGGAGGCAAGCCCGCCCAACAGCCTCTGCCTACGCCTGCACCCACGACACAGGAAGCCCCTGTAGTCAAGCCACAAGAGCCTGTTGCCAAGACCGTTACGCCGCAGCAAGAGACCTATAAGGGACTCCCGATCTATCGGCAGGGGGTGATCACCCCTCGGCACTACATCATCATCGCCAGCCTGATGACTGACAAGGAGATGGAGACTTACCTCAAGTCACACAAGATCCTCGAGACCTTCCCCGATGCAGGCATCCTGATGATGCGCAACGGGCAACGGAGGATCTTCTCCCACGTACTCAAGGACTCTGACCGTGCACTGGAGCAGATGAGGGAGGTACGGAAGGAGAGGGAGTATAGCCAGTCCTGGATCTATCTTGATAAATAACTACTGCGTATGAATAGGCAAGTATTAGCGACGATCGCCGTGATACTGGGTCTCCTCGGAGCGCTCTATTACATCTACGAGATGGTGACGGGGCCTGCACCATGGCACGACCACGTGTATATGGTGGCACTCTTTGCACTGATCTCCGTATTCAGCTATCCCAACGCCTGCTATGGTTCCTTCAACGAGGTTCACTCCGTCTACCTGCTTGACCGGGCGTGGCGCGAAGCAGCAGCCGGCTACATCGTCATCGGGGTGCTATTAGTGGTGAGTCTCATCCTCCACTGCACCCAGTCACTCGACTACCTCCGTCAGGAGCTGGGCTCGCTCATCGTCCTCGCCGCCTTTGCCGGCAGCACCTACTACCGCTACCGCAAGCAGCGCAAGCGCCTTCGGTAGGTTGTTAAAAAAAAGAGAGCCCCCCGCAAGTCTCGTACTTGCGGGGGGCTCTCTTTGTATCCTCTAAGATCAGAGGAAGCGACCCTTACTCAGATCATCTTCCGGCGCCTTGGCAGAGAAGCGCAGAAGATCCTCCAGTGCCTCCTGCTCCGTGATGCCGGCAGCGTCACTCAGCTTCTTCACGAGGAGCTTCTCCTCAGGTCTTAGCTTGGAGAGGTCGTGAGTATCCGTCTCGATATACTCCCCGGTATTGGCAAAGACGATGAAGGGGATCCCCTTCAGATTAACATCCACCACATCTGTAGCTCGCTGCTTGCGCGTCATCCCGTAGAAGGGCGAAGGACGACCACCCTCACCGCTAAACTTGCTGGATCTCGCATGGAGGAGTGTCAGCTGTAGCTCGAAGCGGCTCTCTGTCACAGGAAACTCCATAAAGCCCTTCAGCCCGATCGGATTGGAGATCCCGGTGTACTTTGCCCCGTCGTTTAGTGTCTTATCCCAAGGGTCAGTGTCGAAGTAGTAGTAATACATATAGCGATAATCACCGTCGGCAAACTTCATATCAGGGTCACCAAACTTTGTGGGACGAATGTTGCGGGCGGTGAAGAAGAACTGGTGCCTCTTGTCCTCACCATTGGTGGCAAATTGCCCCGTAATCTCCTTCCCCTCCTTGTCGTACATCTTGATGATGAGACCACACTGGCGATCAGAGAGGCCGGCATCCCTACTGGCGTAGAAGGACTGGTCCGTCCAGTCTCTCTTCGCCGGATCAATGATCGTAGAGAGGTCAGGAGACTTTACGCCCTCCTTACCACCATAGACGATGAAGCGGGCAACACCCTTCGGAGATATCTTCCACCCCTCACCGGGGACCTCCTCGAGGATCATCACCTGCTCGCTTGGAGTATACTTCACTCCCTCTCTATGTCCGGTAGCGTGCACCTTATTGCCGTGGAAGTGGCAGTCAAAGAGGATCAGCTCGATCTTCTTCGGGTCATCGTGGTTCTTATTCTGTACCTCGTCGACCGGAGTACTGGGCTTGCAGGCTGCGAGACCAAGGGTCAGGAGTAGCAGGGCTATGAGCGTAGTGTAGATAGTTTTCTTCATGATATTAAAAGTGATAGGTCACGGCCAGTCGCACGTCCCTACCGAGATCGTGCGCATAGTACCGTGAGAGATTGGTGTATTCCTTGTATTCCGTATTCAGCAGGTTGGAGACGGAGAGCGCGATGCTGAGCGACTGCTCTCCGGTAAGCGGAATCATCGTTCCCGCCTCAAGGCCGAGGAGATGGTAGGCCGGCGGAGCGTACGGGATCAGATCCTGCTCGGGATCGAAGCGCCGTTGCTTGGCCACATACTTATGCGACAGCCCGATCGTGGTCTCCCTCCAGAGGGGGAGCTTCACATCAAGCGTCTGAGTTAGGCGAAATGGAGGGATGAAGGGGAGATACCGCCCGGTGGAGCGCTCGTTACCGAGGACGATACCCCCCAGTACCCGATACGAGATCCGGTCGGTGACCGACCAGCGGACCTCCGCATCCACCCCGCGGAGAAAGGCGGAGGTACTGCGGTAGCGGAAGAGGGGATAGGAACCGCTGAGGACAGAGAAGAAGTCTCCCGTCGGAGCCTTGTAGATATACCCGCCGATCCACTGCAGATACCCCTCGACCGATGCTCTAAGGGTGCTTGAGGAGTAGTCGATAGCGGCAATCCACTTTAGTGCCCTCTCGCTGCCCATAGTATCGTCCCCCTTGAGATACAGTCCACCGGCAGCGTCCAGTCCCTCGCTCCAGAGCTCCGCCACGTGGGGCGCCCGCCAAGCGCTGCCGAGCTGCGTCGTCAGAGCGAGGGAGGGGAGGAGGTGATAGTGTGCCGCCGCCATGGCAGTGAGATTGAGATACCGCCGCTCGCCCCCGTAAGGTCGCGAGTAGAGGTCGATGCCCTCGGCATTGAGGTACAGGGCGTCGATGCGACTGCCCGCCTCGAGAGCCAGCCGCTCGGTCTGGTACTTCTGCACCCCATAGAGCCCGCCGGAGAGACGGACGTAATTGGGTATCAGAGGGACCACTCCCGTACCGGGCTGACTATAGTTGTTGCTGTAGGTGACCCCGCTCCCCACCTCGCTCGACCAAGGACCATAGCTTTTTGACCAGGTGAGGTCGCCCTGGGCATTGTCAAGCGTCAGGCTGACGCTCGGGATGGAGGAGCGGTCCATACGGCGGAAGTGGTACTCCCGCTGACGGTCACGCTGGTAGGCGAGACATAGGGCAAGGGTCCCCAAGCGGTCACTGCGATACTCGCCCCGGAGGCGGAGGTTGTGATGGATAGATCGGTGGCGGGGAAAGGCTATGGAGCGTGAGAAAGGGGACGTCTCCACCGGTCGCCCAAGCTTGATCCGCTCCCGCAGGAGATCCTCGCTGCCAAGCTGCGCACCGAAGTAGATCCCCTCATTGTGGTCGCTCAGGTTGTAGAAGAGCTCCACCAGCCCCCTCTCCCCTCTCCACCCGAGGCTGAGGTCGAGGTCTCCCGACCGAGCGCCGGTATTATTAAGGAGGTACTTGGCGGTTGAGCGGTCCCCGGCGGTGGCATAGGCGGCCTGGATGCGGTAGGCGACAGAGGACAAGGGGCTGCCGGCAAGGGCGAAGTCGGCACCGAGGCTACGACCATTGGATCCATACTCTGTGCCTATGCGCCCGGAAGTCTGCTCACCATAGGGCAGCAGCGGGCTGTCGATGATGATCACCCCACCGAGGGCATCGCTGCCGTAGCGAACCGACTCCGCCCCCTTGAGGACGGTGATCATGCCAGCATGCCCTGCGTGGAGCCGGGTGCCGAAGTCGACATTCCACTGCTGCGCCTCCTGACGCACGCCGTTTCGGATGATCAGGATCCTATTCCCCGAGAGACCGTGGATCACCGGCACCCCCTCGCCACTGCCGGTACTGATGCTGCTCACCCCCTTGACCATCGTCAGCGCATCGGTCAGGTCTTGTCGGATCGTCCGGTGGAGGTCGTCGGAGGTGATCACATCCCCCACCATCGTCCGCGCCTTGGGTGTCCGCTGTGCCACCACCTCAACAGCGTCCAGCACTTCGCGAGCGGGACGCATATAAATAGTGGTATCCCTCAGACTCTCCACCGGGATTGAGAAGGGCTCATAGCCGACGAAGCTGCCGACGAGCCGATCCCCTCCTTGCCCGGCAACCGTTGGGACAAGCGCAAGACCGGCGCCATCAGTGAGACAGGTGTGACGACCCAGCCGGAGGATCACGCCCGGCAGGGGCTGTTTGTCCTCAGCATCGAGGACCGTGACCCGCCACGACTGAGCCGCCGCCGACAGGGTCAGTAGCGTGAGCAGTGTCCCCAAGAGGGTACACCTCACGCCGTCATATGGTATGTGTGTCATTTGATTTCTCTCTATAGTACAACAGAGCCGACCGCTCAGGAGAGCGACCGACGACAGGCGTTACTATAGAGAGAAGGGAGGGGCACGAAGGGACGGAAGGTCAAGCGAGACAGAGTGTAGCACCGGAGTCGGAGCCACGGAGAGCTCTACACCGGGCATCCGAGGTCCAGTGACCTCAGGAGTCCCCTCACCCTCGTCAAAAGTCTCGGAGAGGAAGTGGAGGAAGAGACAGCCGGTGGCACTCGTCGCCGAGGTGTCGCAGAGACCGCTGACGTGATCAACCGACGAGAGGTGGACCGGAAGCGTCACCGCTACCGAGCCAAAGACAGCCAGCATCACGCCGGCCAGCACCCTTATAAGCTGCTCCCTCTTCATATCTTTGGCAAAGGTACGAAAAAAGGTAAGTAGAGTGCGACAATATCACATGGGTTGACAGGCAGAGACGCATTTGAGTAGCACAGAAGTCCACCAACTCATTATGAAGGGTGGGGAACGAAGCACCCCTTGCGGGTGCCCGTTTCCTAGCCACGAGGTCGAGGGGCGTGGCCCCGAAGACCCGTGGACCGGGCATCGCAAGTGATCGCGACCCCGCCAGGGTGTCGCACCGGTTGCCTGACTCCCTGGTAAGTGCGACACCCTGGCGGGGTCGTATATCTTTCCCGAGCTCTTCTTTCCCGAAGTCTTCGGGGCTACGCCCCTCGACATTCGGGCTAAAGACCGGTGATCCCTCCGGGGCTTCGCCCCTGCGGGATCGGCAGGCGTGTGCATTAGGAGAGGAATCTTCAACTGCAGATCTCTTCTGCATAGCGGTAAAAATCAAATGCGTCAGTCCTGAGCCCAAAAGTCGCATCGCGCTCAATGTCCGAAGAAATGAGTAACTTTAGGTCGCAATCACAGAAGGGTTTACAAAAGATTGTCATGAAAAAAGTAACATCATCACTCCTACTCCTTATGCTTCCGCTGCTTGTCGGGCTTTCCGGGTGTCTCCCCAAGCTCGACGAGACGGAGGAGGTCATCACGTGGGATCACTTTGCGACCGGCTTCATCGAGAAACCGACCTTTACAGCGGGGCAGGACTACGGCACAGGACTCCTCTATATCCTAAGCGCCAAGGAGGTGACGGGACAAAAAGTGAGGACCTTCAAGGACTGTGTCACGATCCTTGACGAGTCGCAGCGTCCTCGCGTTGCTAAGTATGCTGAGTCTTTCGGAGACAAGCTGGACAAGCCCTTTACCTACAAGGGACTGGTCCGTAACGGAGGAGCACCCGTACCGCTTCACTTCTACTATGCCACGCCGGTCTCCTCGATCGTCATCACCAGCGACATCGCCTGGAGCAAGAGCCTGCCGGCAGGGAGCGACTTGGCGAGCGAATTTGCCTACTTCACCGGCTGCTCCGACCTCTTTGCGAAGGAGCACAAGAAGTACTCCCCCAAGGAGCCACCCTCAGACTTTCCGATCCAGAACGCCGCTTACAACGAGATCCTCCAGCGAAACTTTGCCAATCAGAGTAGCGTCACCGAGATGCTCTACGGCAAGCTGAGCGACCTTAACCTGACAGGTCTGGACTACGTCGGCATCTCTACGGTCTTTATGATCCTGGGGACGGACAATGCCGAGTACCGCAAGCCCCAGACGCTGACCGTGAAGATGACCTTCCGCGACGGACAGACCGCCACCTCGGAATTGAAGCTCAATCAGTACGGCCGTGGCCCGTGGATGTGAGGACCGGTAGCAGCGGAGCTATGTGCCGGGGACTTGGTATCTTTGCGCTATGAGAGTCGATATACTGACCGTACTGCCGGAGATGATCGAGCCCTTCATCGGCATGTCGATGCTTAAGAGGGCTCAGGAAAAGGGTCTCGCTGAGATCTTTGTCCATAACCTCCGTGACTATACCTCCAATAAGTGGCGCCGCGTGGATGACTATCCCTTCGGCGGTGCCGCCGGTATGGTGATGCAGATAGAGCCGGTGGAGCGCGCCATTGAGACGCTTCGGGCTGAGCGGACCTACGATGAGGTGATCTTCACCTCACCAGATGGGGATCTGCTCGACCAGCCGACTGCCAATAGCCTCTCCCTCAAGGAGAATATCATCATCCTCTGCGGGCACTACAAGGGCATCGACCAGCGCATCCGCGACCACCTGATCACCCGCGAGATCAGCATCGGTGACTACGTCCTCACCGGAGGAGAGCTCCCCGCTGCCGTGATCGCTGACTCGATCATCCGCCTGATCCCGGGGGTGCTGGGCGACGAGGAGAGCGCACTCTCCGACTCCTTCCAGGACAACCTCCTCGCCCCGCCCATCTATACCCGTCCCGCCGACTGGCATGGGTGGAGGGTACCCGATGTACTTCTCTCCGGCAATGAGCGTCTCATACGCGAGTGGGAGTACGACCGGGCGGTAGAGCGGACGAAGCGGCTTCGCCCACAGCTCCTCGAAGGGGAAGGGTCCTCTCACAAGAATTAGTGCAATCACACACACTATACAGATCCCTAAATGCTTGACAAAATCCTAATCTTAGACTTTGGCTCCCAGACGACTCAGCTCATCGCTCGCCGTGTGAGAGACCTCGGTGTCTACTGTGAGGTGGTGCCATACCGATCGATACCGGAGGACTTCTCCGGTATCAAGGGTGTCATCCTCAGCGGTAGCCCCTACTCCATCCACGATCCCCGATCCTTCCGGATCGACGTGCAGGCGCTGTTCGACCGGGGGCTCCCGATCTTGGCGATCTGCTACGGGGCCCAGCTGATCACCGGCGAACTGGGTGGCACTGTCGAGCAGACAGGGCTGCACGAGTATGGCCGCACCCATCTCTCCATAGGCAGCGAGGGGGCAAAGGATCCGCTCCTCCGGGGACTCTCCGAGGGGACGACTGTCTGGATGTCCCACAGTGACTCGATCACCGTTCTGCCGGAGGGATTTGAGGTGCTGGCGACGACGGAGAATATCCCGATCGCCGTCTTCCGCAGCAAGACAGCTCCGGTCTGGGGCGTGCAGTTTCACCCCGAGGCGCACCACTCCGAGCAGGGGAGCCGCCTGCTGGATAACTTCATCGACATATGCGGGCTGGAGCACGACTGGACGCCTGCCTCCTTCATCGACACCACGGTGGCTGAGCTGAGGGAGCAGCTGGGAGAGGACAAGGTGATCCTCGCCCTCAGTGGCGGGGTCGACTCGAGCGTCTGCGCCACCCTACTCCACCGCGCTATCGGTGACCGGCTCTACTGCATCTTCGTCAACCACGGACTCCTCCGCAAGGGAGAGTTTGACGAAGTGATGTCCCTCTACAAGGGGCTGGGGCTGAATGTAAAGGGGATCGACGCCGTCGACTACTTCTACTCCCAGCTCGAGGGCGTCTCTGACCCGGAGCAGAAGCGGAAGATCATCGGCAAGGGCTTCATTGACGTCTTTGCCGCTGAGGCTCATAAGCTAAGGGAGGTGAAGTGGCTCGCCCAGGGGACGATCTACCCCGACGTGATCGAGTCGCTCTCCATTACCGGCACGACGATCAAGAGCCACCACAATGTGGGCGGTCTGCCTGAGGATCTGAAGTTTAGCCTCGTGGAGCCGCTCCGCAAGCTCTTCAAGGACGAGGTGCGCAAGGTGGGCGAGGAGCTCGGTATGCCGCACGACATGGTCTATCGTCAGCCCTTCCCCGGTCCCGGTCTCGCCATCCGCATCCTCGGTGATATCACGCCTGAGAAGGTTCGGATCCTGCAGGAGGCGGACCACATCTTCATCAGCCGACTCCGCGAGGCCGGTCTCTACGACGAGGTATGGCAGGCGGGAGCGATCCTCCTACCGGTTCACTCCGTCGGCGTGATGGGTGACGAGCGTACCTACGACCAGGTGATCGCACTCCGTGCTGTCACCTCCGTCGATGCGATGAGTGCCGACTGGGCGCACCTGCCCTACGACTTCCTCGCACGTGTGTCGAGTGAGATCATCAATACGGTGGACGGCGTCAATCGCTGCGTCTACGACATCTCCTCCAAGCCGCCATCCACGATCGAGTGGGAGTAATCACCCCGAGAGCATAAAGAGAAAGGACGCACGACCAAATGGCTGTGCGTCCTTTTTTCACTTCTCCCCGAGGAGCTTCACCAGCTTGTGCGGAATCGAGGTGCTACAAGACAAGGTTGTTATATCTAAAAAAGTGCTACATTTGTGGTGAACCTATGAGGATCTCACTATAATAGTTGGCATCCGGAGGGATTCCTACCTCAGGTACACACTACATATGGAGGCGTTTACTTGACGCTTTAGTTTGACGGTCCAGAAACTTCGCAACTTTCAAATCCTGTCGAAACAAAGCAACGGTAGATGTCCTGCAGATAGTTTATTGCGCACGGACTATGCAAAAGCATATCTCCAAGTGTGCCGTACACTATCAGCGTAGGCTTCTGCGTTGCTCGTTCAGACAGGATTGGGCAATGCGAAGGCCTTAGATCGTGGGACGAGTGACAGTACAGACTCCCACGCTTTTTTATGTGGTCATTATTATAATAACATCGCCTCGGCTTGAGGGTCTGCCGGGATTTTTCAGGACAAAACATCCTATTGATAGAATAGTACACCTCTATCAGGATGGTGCTTGCCAAAGCATACTAAGAGTCTAAGATATGAACGAAATCACCACCAAGTCACTTCTTCCGTCCACGATCACAAATGAGCTTGAGAGCGGGACAGCATACGTGGGTATTGACTTTGGCACCTCCACGTCAGTCGTATCGGTCGCCCAATATAACCCTAAGAGCAATGCCATTGAGACTCGCTCTATTAGGATTCCCCAGATGTTGTCTGATGGGCACACCATAAATAAGTCTGAGATCATTCCTACAGTGATTGCGTATCTGGAGGAAGCGGGAAAAATTCTGATCGGAAATGGTGCATTTGACCTAAAAAACAAGAAAAAGCTCGGGCGAGACATTTGGTATTCCTTTAAGCTCGGTCTCGGTGAGGACATTGGCGCCAAGTATACAGACAGCCTTCTCAGAGACAAGCCTCCATTCAACATCAAGACAGCAAAAGATGCCACTAAAGTCTTCTTTGCATACCTTAAGGGGAAGATCAGCAAGGAGCTCGGAGCCAGACAGATCAAGTACTCCATCAGCATACCGGCATCATTTGAGGCCAATCAACGTAAGGACCTATTAGATGCTCTGGCGGCAAACGACATGATGGTATCATCGCAGGCGCTAATTGATGAACCCAATGCAGCATTCATCAGCTATGCTGTAGAGAGAGCTACGATGGGCAATCCTATCATCATCTCGCCGGACTACGACTCCAAGGTCTTGGTATTTGACTTCGGTGGTGGCACCTGCGATATTTCCATCCTGGAAATCGGTCAGGATCTCAGTGGTTTCCGAGCAAAGAATATCGCCATATCTAAGTACACGGAGCTAGGTGGCGATGACATCGATCGATACATCACCTACCACTACCTGATGCCCCGCTTCTTGGAGAAGAATGGCAAAAAGCCATCAGACTATCGCACAATAGAGAAAAAGCAAATCGCAACGGCTCTCCTGAAAGTCTCAGAGAGGCTAAAAATCATCATCAACGAAGAACTAGCAGCTCATACGATAAATGGTAAGATCCCAGCCTCAAAGGATAGTGAGGATGAGCGAGCGTCCATTAATGCTGACATAGTTGTCAGCACCACAAAGGGGACACTGAATGGCAACGAGTTTTGGCTCTCCTACAAAGAGCTCACGGACACCATGTCAGTCTTTACCGGCAGCAGGGGGGGGATGATCACAAGCCACAAAGGCGAGCAAGACTATGCCAGCATATTCTTGCCCGTCAAGAGTGCAATAAAAAAGTCCGGTGTGGAGAAGGAAGAGATAGACTACGTGCTCTTCATCGGAGGCAGCTCCAAGAGTCCGTATATCCAAGAAGCCATACATCATTACTTTGATGACTCAGAGATGCTGCTGCCCAGTGATCTTCGTACACATGTCTCCAAGGGTGCCGCCATACACAGCCTCCTCTACAATGGCTTTGGGAGAAATTTGATCAGACCGATTACCAGCGAGCCTATCATCATAATCACTAAGGACAGCTCCCCAAAGGTCATTGTCCCCGCCAATACCGAGATCCCCTGCAATACCATTAGCATTGATGATCTCGTGTCCGACCGGGATGGTCAATCAACGATCGAGCTACCCATCTGCGTTGGAAACGCCGACAAGATGCTATTCAACCTGAAGATCGAGAGCAAGGACCCAATGGGATTCAGGAAAAACACCCCGGTACACCTATCAGCCAGAATAAATGCGGACAAAATGCTTCACATATCTGCCACCTGCGAAGGCGATATATGTGTGGTAGAGCCAGTGAGTCCATTCGCCAACAAAGAGCTCTCCTCAGAAGACAGAGCAGCCCTGAAGGCAGAGAGAAAAGCAAATAATGAGACGTACAATCGGGGTGGGACACCATCCCTAAAGACCTTGGAGGAGCTGAGGGAGGCATACGAAAGAGCAGGGAAGCTCCTCAAGGCTGCGGAGACCTACGAGCTTCAGGGGGAGCTGTACCCATCCTCGATGAATTGGAACAACTTAGGAGTCTTGTATATTAACGCAGGAATGTATGACAAAGCGATAGACACCTATAAAGTCGCACTTGAGAAGCATCCAAACGATGGAACCATACTCTTCAACATGGCACTCAGTCTTAGACAGAGTGGGAATCCAGAGGAGTACAAGAAGTACATGCAAGAGGCTATCACACGCCAACCGAATGACCCCTGTATCCTCTACGAATACTCCAAAATAGATCGAAGCGAGGGAGCTGCGGGGGAGGCAGAGCAAAAGCTCAATAAAGCACTTGAGATCCTGATGGATACGTGGAGTAGAAACGAACTCAAGGAGTGGGAATACTCGTGGTTTAAATCAGTAGCTCGGCAACTTGGGAAGCCTGACATTGTAAAAAAGTTAGAGCAGGAAGAGAAGAGCAACTTGCAAGGGTATCTGTACAACGAAGAGAATCTCTCTATCACATCAGACACCCTACCAAGCACACGATAAATACAAATAACACAACATAACTATGGCTTGGATAATCCCCGAAAATAAGCTTGATCCGCAGCAGAGAGAGTTTCTGGAGGATAACATCAGGCAGGACCGGAACGTATGGATCAAAGGGTTTGCCGGGTCCGGCAAGTCCGTCCTCCTTGCATACAGCATCAAGCAGATAATCTCCAAGGAGCCGACTGCTCGGATCGCTGTTGTAGTCTACACTCAATCCCTTGTCCAAATGTTTCGTGAGGCACTGGCTGAGAAGGGGATCGAAGATGTAGAAGTTTATACATGCTACGGCTTTCTTGATGAAGTCAACAATGGCAATCAATGGGACTACGTTCTCTGTGACGAGGTGCAGGATATGACTTCCCGTATGCTCAGCGCTATGATCAATTCGGGGGGCCGTGTTATTATCGCGGGTGATGAGAATCAGTCCATCTACACGACAGATGCTAAGTACAATGAGTCCACGCTAAGCCCCACAGAGACTCAGAGGATCCTTAACGGTGAGTCCTTCTCTCTAAACATCATCCACCGGCTCTCCAACTCCATAATAGAGGCAGTTAAGCTCCTGACGATCCCCGGTATGGATATTTTCTCGGCCAAGATTGACATGACGAAGAGTGATACCCAGATTCGACTCTGCAAGGCCGCGTCAGAGAACGAAGAGATCGACTATGTATTTGAGCAAGCCTCTCAAGCAGCCAACGAGAGATACACCGCAGCAGTACTCTTTCCCACCAAGGAGCTTGCAATACGCTTTGCCGACAGGGTCCTTACCTCAAGAGGTCATCTTCCTTGGGATCAAAGTAGGGACAGATACAATGGGTATGATTTTGGAGATCTAAACTCTCACCTGAGAGAAAATGGCATCAACATGCAATATATAGGTAATGGATATGGTCATTTGTCCACTTACGATACCTGTATTTCCCTCATGACGTACCATAGTGCCAAAGGACTAGACTTTGAGTATGTATTCATACCCTTTGCCGATGAAAAAAACATGGCACCGATTTTAGAGCGTCCGGGGACCACTGTAGAGAGTGCCATGACTCTCTTCATGGTTGCGATGACTCGAGCCAAAGAGAATCTCACCTTCACCTATACCGGAAAGCTCTCAAGATTTGTCAGACCCTTTCAGGACAAGTGCTCTCAGATAGACCTATCTGACAGGAGCTCCTCCTCCACTACAAGCGAAAACGTTTGGGGATTCTAATCCGAAACAACATCAAGATGGACTACGTAACTATCCTTCGCAAAGGCAGCTTCACAGATTTTTTCAAGTATGGCAGACTCAAGATCTTCCATGCTGTGCCAATGAGTGGAAAATTGGAAGCGCATGCCGATGACAAAGAGCTCTTTGACCATACTGCAGAGGGGATGAACCCCTATGACTACACCTCTGAGTATATACTTATAGTCTTTCACACCGATGACGCCATCGAGCAATTCCCCATCGAGATCTGCATCGAGAGTGTGGAGACGGTGTATGCGCTGGATGAAACCGGTCGCAATGCTCTATCACTATCTTTTGACCATAGGATTGATATTAGAGTCTCACCATGGGAGACCTTCTTTGAAGAGCATCACATTGACCAACTTGTGGAGCAGAGCAAGCGAGGAGCACGCAACCTTTGGCGGATCTTTGACTTCGATGACAAAGACCTTGGGCACTGCGAGAAGATAATCAGCACTGACATCATAAGAGAGGCTATCTCAAGCCTCTACAGGAGTAAGAAACCCGTAGGGGATCTCTCCCCGTGGGTTTATCTCTTGCGGTACGAGAGACACGACCCGTACCCAAAGAATATGCTTGGCTATTTCTACGATATGATAGGGGTGGTGATGACATGGAAGTACCAGGGGCGCGTGGATAATAACTTCGGGGTAAGTGAGACAGTTGCAGGCGGGATTTTGAAGAGCACCTGGGAAACGATCAGTCACCCATACTCCAGAGTGAAAAACGACCAGCTCAGTACTTTGGCATCCCGTATTAAAGATGAAAAAATCGCTGCCGCAGCAAAAGACACAACAGGAGTAGATTTTCACTTGATCGCTCCCTTCTTTCTCTGCCTTAAGGATCTCTACGCGAGCGATGAGGACAGAAAGGATCAAGAGAAAATGGGTAAGCAGATCTCAAGCTACGGACTGGAAGGCAAAGTAGCTACCTATCTACTCGGAGTCACACTTGGGTACGATAGGACTTACGATCTCCTATACGATAAGATCAAGCTCCCGTTCTTTAAGGAAAATAACACCTCAAGAGAAAGATCGGGATCTGCTACCGACATCAAACCGGAGCAGAGAGTACAGCGGCAGTCCCTAGGCTTAGAGGACGACAGAGAAGAAGCGAAATATTGGTTTCGCAATATCAAGAGTCATGAGATTGAGAAGATGGCCCCTGGCACTGTGGACAAAGGCTGGAAACCGGTGCAAAAATTCACGAAGGAAAACAAGACTGACATCATAATAAGGAGAAAACTTAACTTTGAGGAAGAGAGACACAAGCAACAGGAATGGAACAAGAGGAGATAAGTCATATGGTGGCTCAGCCCAAGATGGTCACGCACGACTGAACTGATCCTACAACTCCCCTTGTAAATCACTACTTTTGGGGCAGTCGTAAGGCACCATACTGCAAGCCACCGGATGAAGCCTAATTTATGCAGGAGAGGACCGATCAGACCTGTTACGTGAGTGAGCAAACCACCTTCTTTTTTGACCTCGATGGCACGCTGGTCAATACCGACTATGCCAATTATCTCTCTTACAGGGGGGCTATAGCAGCCGTTATGAGGGATGATACTCCTGCGCCACCCTACGACCCCACGAGACGTCTCAATCGTAGCCGGCTGAGATCTTTGTACCCCTCTCTCTCTCAGACTGACTATGACAAAATAATCGTGGAGAAAGAGATGCTCTACAGAGATTATCTATCGGAGACAACCACTATCAAGGACAATGCAGATCTCCTCCTCAAGTATGCCCCCTCGCACGAGATCGTACTCGTCACCTATTGCCGACTAAGTAGGGCACTGGACACGCTATCATACCATGGTCTGACCGATAAGTTTGCCACCTTGCTCTGTCGAGAAGCTATTCCTGACGGACAAGCAACCGACAAATACAGCAATGCCATCCACCTATTGGGCATCCCGCCAGATCACATCATAGCCTTTGAGGACGAGGAGTCCGAGATAGCATGTGCACTCAATGCCGGCATTATTACGATCAACCCCAATCACCTTTGACAATGCAAGCATTTACCATCAAGAGTTGCTTCTCATGGTACACCCACCCCGTTATAGGTAGCAGTGAGCGGGGGGTCTTCCTGAAGAGTGACATCAGCGCCTACTATCACGATGATTACCATAGTGGTGACCAAGGATACCGCAGCACTCAAGGCACGGTAGAGAATATCATCACGACTCTCAAAAACCAATTTAGAAACACAAGCATAGACCTTCTAGAGCGCACAAGCGAGGATATGCTGGATATACTGAAGAGAGACCTACCACTCATACTCATATTGTCGGGAAAGGAAGAGCTCACTATCTGCGCCATTCCCAGATCAAAGGCAGAGAGTAGCTATCTACCTGAGCAACTTTTCCTCAAGAATACCATCAAGGCATACGCCACTGACCAAGATGGATTTCACGACGGCACCGACTATATCATCAGGCACACGGACACCAAGACCACACATATGAGTAAGACCTCATATGGAGGCACCGGAGATATGCCATACCCCGGCATTACGAAGGCTACCTGTAGCATTTCGGAGGAGGTCCGTGGGAAGGACATCTTACTTATAGATGACTTATACACGGAGGGGGTCAGCATTGACGAGGATGCCATCCAGGCATTGCTCGACAATGGTGCCGAGTCGGTGATATTTTACTCATTGGGCAAAACTCTCAAGCGACCAAACCAGCAATGATGAAGTACACAGAAAATGCGCTTAATGTACTGACAGCGAAGTCGTACAGAGGGATCGGCAATGCATGGATAGTAAGGAACTTAAGTCATAATGAGGACGTCGAAACAATCGTCTCCCGGCTCAACCGGAAAAACGAACAAGAGCCTACCAGCGTAGAGGCATTCATGGAGCTGAGGCAAAAGTACGAGTCTGCCATACTCAATAAGTTGCACGGCTACTGTGATGGCTTTGTAGCATTGGGGGACAAGGACTTTCCGCAGCATAGGGGACGTGTGTCAGATGGCAAAAGACCTGTATTTCTCTATTACAGAGGGGACATCAGGCTACTCGACACGGCTAATACCAATATCTCCGTCATCGGGCTACTAAATCCCTCAGAGCAAGTCGAGACTCGAGAGAGGCAGCTCGTCTCTCAGCTCGTTAAGAGTGGCGCAACCATAGTCAGTGGTCTGGCCTTAGGGTGCGACAGCATTGCTCACGAAGAAGCACTGGCATCCGGAGGAAAAACAATTGCAATCTTGCCAAGCCCTCTGACAGACATCCTCCCCACGAGCAACAGGAGCCTGGCTTCTCAGATAGTTGAGAAGGGTGGACTCCTGGTGACAGAGTACGGGAATGGCTTCAGGAGCAAAATGGAGCTCAACACTCGCTACAACGAGCGTGATAGGCTACAGGCCTTGTTTTGCGATGCCATTGTGCTGGCGGCAAGTTACTCGAGAGACTCATCGGACTTGTGGAAAGATCTTGCCGACCAAAAGCTTGACAGCGGGGCACGATTAGCTATGGGCTTTGCCAAAGAATTCAATATCCCTCGAGCTGTGATGTATGACAGAGTCCGTGACGCAGAGGACCCTATGTACGATCTATCAAGAGAGATCATACAAGAGTCTCCGGGCATAATGGTCATCACACCGGACAATATCGCTGACTCCGCTAAGCAGCTCACATCGATAGGCGAGACGGCTGGCAAACCTCTGAGAGCACCTGGGCTGCCCTTTGAGGACAATTGAGATCCTCGCTGAGATGGCGTAAAACTAATATCGGTATTAGTGTGATCTAATACCGATATTAGTCTTCTCTTTTACCGATATTAGAGCAAGCTAATACCGGTAAAAGATTAGTGCACTGAGAGACAGTCGGGTAAGAAATAGATGAAGCACCGCCCCGGGTAGGGGGTGGTGCTTCCTCAGATGGCTATGGGATGGGGATCAGTCGCCGATCATGTAGTGGTGGTAGCCCTTGAGGCTCTGCCAGGCTCCACGGGTGAAGTCGGGTACCTCGACGGGAGCGAAGCCGTGCTCAAGGGAGATCTGGGAGAGCGGGATCAGTGAGCACCACTCTGCCATATCGTAGACATCCATATCGAGTGGCAGGCCATTTCGGAGGCAGTAGATGAGACGGTAGTCCATGATGAAGTCCATACCACCGTGGCCGCCTACCTCCTTGGCACGTTGCTCCAGCTCACGTGTGATGGGGTGCTTGTACTTCTCGTAGAGCTCCTTCTGCATCTCGGGGCTGACCCAGCTGTGGGTGGACAAGTCGTCCACAGCGGGCATGCCGGCATCCTTCAGGTCCGTGCCGGCAAAGGCGTAGTGCTCGGCGGGGTACTTGGAGGCGTAGCCCTTGGTGCCGGCGACGTTGTATTGGCGGCTGTAGGGGCGATGCGTGGTGACATCGTGGTGGATGAAGATGGTGCGTCCCTTCTCCGTGCGGATCATCGTCATGGTGTGCTGACCATTGGCCACCTTGGCATCCTTGACTCCACGTACCTCCTCCAGGTAGGCGGGGAGGTTGCGGGGAGTGGTGTCCATGGAGACGAGGACATTCATCTTATCTCCGCGGTGAAGATCAAGGATCTGAGCAGCGGGACCCATGCCGTGGGTCGGGTAGACATCGCCACGGTGCTTGATATTGTAGTCCATGCGCCAGTCTCCCTCGTAGTAGGGCCAGAACTCCTCCAGATTGTGGATATAGCCTCCCTCGGCATAGACGATGTCACCGAGGAGACCCTTATTCTTCATATTAAGGGTGGTCATCTCGAAGAAGTCGTAAACGCAATTCTCCAGCATCATGCAGTGCTTGCGGGTCCGCTCGGAAGTGTCGATGAGCGTCCAGATGTCGTCCAGCGAGAAGGCGGCGGGCACCTCGACAGCGACGTGCTTGCCCTGCTCCATGGCGTACTTTGCCATCTCGACGTGGGTCTGCCAGTCGGTCACGATGTAGATTAGGTCGAGGTCGGGACGCTTCACGAGCTTCTTCCACACATCCTCTGATCCGTAGTAGAGCTTTGCCGAGTGGCGGCCATTCTTCTCGAGGATAGCGTTGCTCTTCTCCGCCCGGTCCTGGTGAAGGTCGCAGAGAGCCACTACATCCGTGCCCTCGATGACCGAGAGGCGGTCGACGGCACTCACGCCACGCATACCGAGACCGATGATGCCGATCCGGACCGTCTGGAGCTTCGGGGCACGGAAGGCCAGCATATCCTGCTGTCCGGCAGGTCGCTCCGGGACCTTTGTCTGGATCACGCGCGAGCAGGCCTTCTCCTGCCCTCCCTTCTTGGCGCAGCAGTCCTGAGCTATTGCGGGAGAGATCATAAGTGCGGACAGCAATGCAGCCGCGAGATACCTCATCATTTTCATAAGTTCGTAGGCATTGATGATTATTTTATACTTGCATAAAGCAAATATAAAAAATTAGTCAGATGTAAACTTCTTTTTGCGGGGGTACAAGCAAAGACAAGGGACGGGCACGCTATCTCCCGGAAAGAGGGATGGAAAGCGCCCGTTTTTGCCTACATTTGTGGGACATAAAGAGATACCGACATGACAGACCATAGATACTACTTTTACATCGAGGATGGGCAGCAGCGAGGACCGGTGGCGATCGATCAGCTACCGGGGCTGATCACCCCGCAGACTCTCGTCTGGCGGGAGGGAATGGCGGAGTGGATAATTGCGGACCGGATCCCGGAGGTCCACGCTCTGCTCAGCACGGCAGGGAGCGTGACCGCAGACGCACCACAGCAGCCCACCTATCCTGCGCCCCCGGCAACACCGGCAGTGCCAAGCCCCCTCTATCAGCCGACAAAGCCAAATAACTATCTCGTCTGGTCGATCCTGCTGACGATCCTCTGTGGCAGCGTCCCCGGCATGATTGGCATCGCCCTCGGGATCACTTGCAACCAGAGGTACGCTGAGGGAGACTACAAGGGAGCTGAGCTGGCCTCCTCGATGGCCAAGAATTGCATCATAGTCAGCGTGGTCCTTGCACTGATCTTGATAGGCGTCCTAGCGATGATGCTGACTTCCTTTGGCAGTGCGCTGTACTCACTTACCGATATGCTGGAGAATAGCTGAGGAAGATACGGAGATAGGGGCTAATAGTGTACCTTTGTCTCCTGACCGAGCAGGTCACAATTCACTAAAAGTCCCATTATGGATAAGGAGTACTACTACATAGATGATCAAGGGGAGCGATTTGGTCCCTACACGCTGGAGATCTTCAGGCTACTACCGCTAAGGAGCCGGAGCTACGTGTGGTCAACAGGTATGGAGGAGTGGATCACCGCCGGTGAGATGAAAGAGCTGGATGGTTTCATCCAGAAGATCGAGCCCACCCCCGGCATCCCCACTGATACAGCTGAGCCGGAGCCCTTGACCGAAAGGACTGCCCCCGCGACAGAGGTTAGTGTCTCAGCAGAGCCGATGCCAAAGACCTGGCTGACGGAGTCGATAGTGCTGACGCTCCTCTGCTCGGTCATAGGACTGATCCCCTTTTTCCACGGGATGCAGGTGCGCAGCCTCTACCGTATGGGCGACTACGAGGGGGCTGCGAGAGAGTCTGCGACTGCTAAGAAATGGCTCTTCATAGCTGCAGCCATCGGTCTGGTAGTCGATGCACTCTACCTCTTATTCTTCAGAGATAATCTTCCCATAGCCCTGCCATGAGACAGAGATACAAGACACTGCTCTTTCTCCTTATGCTCCTCTCTCTCCCTGACATACACGGACAGTCCTACCGGGTCATCTCCAATCCCGCCGAGGCAATCATCGGTCAGATGGTGCCGGTCCCGGGAGGCTCATTTGTCTTACCCGGGACTGACAAGCCCACGGAGGTGAAGGCCTTCCTGATAGGCACCCACGAAGTGACGCAGAGGGAGTACCACTTCATCACGGGCGAGGATCCATCCTTCTACTCCAGTCCGGACAAGTCGCGCTTAGCAGGCTTCAACGGAGAGGGGATCTACCGTAGCGATACCTACAAGAGACCGGTGGAGAGCATCTCCTGGTACGATGCGGTGAACTACTGCAATAAGCTGAGCCTCCACGACAATCTGACACCGGTCTACACCATCACCGGCAACACGGTCACAAGAGACGATGAGGCCGATGGCTATCGTCTGCCTACGGAGGCGGAGTGGATGTGGGCCGCCATGGAGGCGGACAAGACGCAAGTGACAGCAAAGTGGTCAGGCGGTCTCGGGCTGGCACTCCCTCGCTATGCGTGGTACCGGACCAATGCCTATGCGGAGTGGAACCCGCTCTACAACCCTGCCGATATGATTAAGCGACCGGAGTATGGCACCCGCAGCGTCGGCACGAAGAGCCCCAATAAGCTGGGCCTATACGACATGTCCGGAAACGTCTGGGAGTGGTGCGAGGACTGGTATGGTGAGCGGACACCCGCCTACGGAGGACCCTCGGAGGGGGTCTACCGGGTCGCAAAGGGCGGATCCTTCCACTCTCCGGCACTCGCCCTCCACCTGGACTATAGAAGAAAGCAACTCCCCGACTGCCCCAGCCGCCTAATCGGCTTTCGGGTCGTGCGCTCCCTGAGAGCAGACGAGCAGACAAGCAATACCGATCAGCCATGAGCGACACCCTGAGAAAAACCCTTTACCTGCTCCTGCTCACCCTGCCGACCCTCACACTGGCAACCGGACAGACCTTAGAGATGGCAAAGACACAGATTGATAAGCTGGCAGAGATTGACGAAAAAAGCTTCGTCTCTTATGCCGATGACAACACCTACGATGAGGAGTACTTCGGAGAGAAGGAGCCTGCCACCATCTACTACCCGAAGGATCTGAAGGAGAGAGGCAAAGTGCCTGCAGTGATCATCGTGCATGGGTTCAATTGCAAGCAGAAGTTTCTCCAAAAGCTCCCGAAGCAACTAAGCTCACACGGATTTATCTGCATCATCTACACCGCTCTGGACCAGAAGCGCCCCTTCCAGTGGCCTCCCGGGCTGATGGCTGCCTACGAGATCCTACGAGGTGAGAGCATGCGACCGAACAGCCCCATCTACGACCATGTGGACCTCAGTGCGGTGGCACTCGTAGGGCACTCGATGGGTGGTGCCGGAGTACTCCACACCGCCATGATGCCCTACCCTAATGGTCTGAGTGGTAAGATAAAGACCGTCATCGGACTCAATCCCTACAACGGCGGTCCAATGATGGCAGAAGTGGGCGGTGGCGCCAATGACGGACTCGGGGACGACCTCTCCCACCTGCGGATCCCGACTATGATCGTCACCGGGAGCTACGACATCATTGCCTTCCCATGGAAGTCCCTTGCCTTCTACAACAGCCTCCAAGGGTCGGCCAAGCACGCCTTCCTCTCCATCGAGAAGATGGACCATGCCGACTGGTACTTCATCCCGAGCGAGCCCAATTACCCGACCGTGCGCGCCATCGTCTACCTCTGGCTGATGGCCTACCTCGCCGATGATCCCTCCTACCGAGATTACTTCGTCGACAGGCCAGGCAGTACCTTTGATCGGTACATCAAGCCGGTCCTCGGCAATACCCCCAACCCCCTCACGCGCGGTGGTGAGCCCTTCCCGCCCTACCTGCTGTCCGACGAGGGTCTCGACCAAGCACCGAAGGACGACCCCATTAATTAGGGGTTCTAATCCCTTATCTGTCCCCCTCAAGGGTGAGAATAGCTTCCTCAGACGGCACACTAAGATGTGAATCCGTAGTAGGGAGAGGGAGGTAGTGGCGGATGTAGTCTATCTCCAGAGTGAGCGGGTGCTCCGGTGGCACCGGCTGACCTACCCAAGAGCCTCCCATCTGGGCTGACAGGATGAGGTAAAAGGGGTAAGGAAACTGCTCCTCGCCCACCACGACACGAGGGTAGGTGTGGCACAGTCGATCATTCACCAAGAGCAATATCTGATGCTCCTCGATCACTACGCTGTAGACATTGAAGCAGCTCGAGTCGATCCCAATGGCGCTCCCGCGATCGGGTCCGGCGTAGTCCTCTCGCTCAGTCAGTCCGTTGTGGACCGTCTGGTAGACGATGGAGTCTTGATTGAGGTGCTCCATAATGTCTATCTCGCCATTACGAGGCCACGACACATCGGAGGCATAGCCGAGCATCCAGATAGCAGGCCAAAATCCCTGGCCACTGTCAAATCGGGCACGCACATCGATGCGTCCCAGCGTGATCTCCTGCTTCCCCTTGCCCCAGAGTCCGGCGGTAACGTAGGTGCAGGTGGTGCGGTCACAGTCAGCCCGGAGCTTCAGTGTCCCTCCCGAGATCTCCATCAGGTCAGGGCGCTCCGACGTCATATGGCGAGCCCAGTCGTAGGGCTGAGCCGGGATGACACTCCAGAGGGTGCTGTCCGGGGTCTCCGATGCGAAGTCCTCCTCCCACACGAGCCGATAGCCCTCATACTGTAGCCGATCTGCCTCCTGTCCCACGCAGAGACCGGCAACGAGGATCGACGAGAAGAGAGTAAGCAAGCACCTATCCATCATACGTGTCAGGTAAAGGAAGTGAAGCTCCTCAGCAGGGGCGGAATCTCGGAGAGTCGGCTCACCTCGTATAGGGGCACTCTGAGCGGTTCGTCCGGGCGAGCCTGACCTCGGAGGTTAAACCATATCGCCGGCAGTCCGGCATTGTCTGCCCCCTGGATATCCGACTCCCAGTCGTCTCCGATCATCACCGTCTCCGAGCGCCGTGAGCGAGAGCGAGAGAGCGCGTAGTCAAAGATCGCCTTACTCGGCTTATTGATCCCCGCCATCTCGCTCAGCACGATGCAGTCCACGTAGGGCAGGATCCCCGCTGCGGTCATTTTCCGATGCTGCACCTCCATGAATCCATTGGAGAGGATCACGATCCGATAGCGACGACGCAGCTCCTGCAGCAGCTCGATGGCCCCGGGGATCGTCTCCTTCTTCGTTGCGGTGAGCGAGAGGAATTGCCGATTGATCTCGTCAAGGAGCTGCTCATCGAGTGGCCCCATAAAGTGCTCAAGAGGCTCCTTGAAGCGCCTCACGGTAAGCTCCGGCTTTGTGATCTCACCGACACGGTAAAGATGCCAGAGATGATCATTGATCGGCTGATAGACATCTCTCAGGGTCTCGAAGGAGTCGATCCATCGGCTCCACCCTCGTGCCTCATACACCTCACGCAAGGCAGACTGGTTATTACGGGTAGTCGCCCAAAGCGTATCGTCGAGGTCGATCAGCACCGTCTTTACTATCATAGGTGAAAATAGGGGGGGTAGTTATTCTTGCACAAAAAGAGACGAGGTAAGGAACAGGACACTCCTCGCCTCGTCTCAAGATAGATATCGGGTGAGACCTTTTTGGGAAAAAAGGCTCAGGTAGTTACTTACTCTAAAGGACGGAGATCACTCCACCTCTACGACGAGATACTTGCTTCGGCTCCAGAAGTCCTTCTGATTGTCGATGACAAGCGTCTGATTGCCGTCTGCATCCTTCTCGAAGTGGTATGAAGAGGCAGGATGCTGAGTGCGCAGATGCGCCTTGGCGGCAAAGAGCGCGATCGTCGTCAGGTCGCGGGTGTCCACCTGCTTGAAGTAGTCCTGATTGAAGCCCTCAGGAAGCACTTTTGCCTTGGAGAAGAGACCACCACCCTTGATGATATTCTCCTCCTTCAGCTCACTGAGCGTCCCGAAGCAGTAGTAAGCGCGGTGCAGGGCAGCGTCCTGGTCCTGCAGTCGCTTATTCTGGATCGCGATGGTCGCCTCACTTACAGCGCCCTTCTCTGACTGCTCGGTGATGAGACTATCCTGGCGGGCAATCATTCCCCGAGCGCTCTCGAGGTCAGCCTGGAGAGACTGGATCATCTGATCCTTCTCGGCGATCTGGCTGGTAAGGAGACTGATCTTCTTATCGAGGGCAGCGATATTGATGCCACTGCGCTTCAGCTTCTCCTGTTGCTGGGCAAGGTTCTGCTTATTCTCCTGCAGTGTCTGGCGCAGCAGCGAGATCTCATCCATGATGCGCTGCTTCTGAGACTGATTGAGCTCTCCCTTGAGAGCGTCAGCCTGCACACGATGCTCGGCATCAGCGATCTGGCTGAGGTTGCCCTCCACCTCGTTGATGATGCCGATGGCCTCATTGAGATCAGCCTGATTCTTATCACTCTGCATCAGCAGAGAGTCATAGCTGGTCTTCAGCTTGTCGTAGCTGGATCCCTTGTTACCGGTACAGCCGACTACCATTAGCGTAAGAGCCACTGAGGCTCCGGCTAAGGTCTTGACTAATGATCTGATCATACTCTTCTATTATTGTCTTACTTAGTTTCTATCACGGAGGTCACCATTGAACTCCGCCACAAAATTATCGAAATTTATTCTTGTGCACCTTCTCCCCCTTAGGTAGCCCCTCTACCACGAGGACCATCTCCCCCTTAGGCTCCTCAGTAGCAAAGTGTTGTAGTAGCTCCGATGGGACGCCCCTCAGGTACTCCTCGTACCTTTTAGAGATCTCTCGAGCAAGGACGACGCGTCGCGTATCGCCATACAGCTCGCCTATCTCCTCGAGCAGCCTGACGATGCGGGTGGGGGCCTCGTAGAAGATCGTAGTCTCCTCCCGCTCCTCGAGTGCCCTCAGTCTGGTGAGACGCCCCTTCTTGTGCGGCAGAAAGCCCTCGAAGACAAAGCGATCACATGGCAGCCCTGAGGCAACGACGGCAGGGATCACTGCCGTAGCTCCCGGCAGACAGCTCACCTCGATGCCCGCCTCGACGCAGGAGCGGACGAGGAGAAACCCCGGGTCAGAGATCCCCGGTGTGCCGGCATCGGAGATCAGGCACACCCGGCGCCCCTGAGAGATCTCCTCCGTCACCCGCTCGACGATCTTATGCTCATTGAATATATGATAGCTGATCATCGGTGTCTCGATGCCATACTCTCGCAGCAGGGTCGCTGAAGTGCGGGTGTCCTCCGCCAGGATCAGGTCCGCCTCGCGGAGGAGGCGGACAGCCCTGTAGGTCATGTCCTCGAGATTGCCCACCGGAGTGGGGATGATGGTCAGTGGTGTACTCATGGTAGACTATCTCCGAGTAGAGCAGGAGAGGACAAAGTCGCAGAAGCGCTTCCCCTCCTCCGAATCCATATCGACGCCGAGTGTCTCCGTAAGGTAGTGCCACACCTGAGAGAGGGAGCTGAGTCGGTCGATCTCCTCGAGGACCCTATTGAGCTCGGGGCGATTGCCACCGAAGAGTCCATTGGCGAAGAAGAAAGAGTCAGCTACCGACAGTTGCCCAGCGGTGTGGAAGTCGACCAGCGGCTCAAAGGCGGTCTCCAGAGTCAGCTCTGGGACCTTCTCCTCCAGATCCTGATCCACCATGACGGGTGCGCCACCGCTCACCGGGGAGGTGCACTCCTCAGCGATAGGCACCTCCTCCACCTCCTCCAGATCAGGGGTTGCGGGCGTCTCGTAGAGATCGGTCACCTCATCGCGTATCTCCGTCAGCTCCTGTATCAGCTGATTGATACGCTCCACCAGCCGGGCTCCATTACCATTTACTTCACTCATGACGATTGATGATGAGTCATTTATTACTCTCACAAAGGTACAAAAATTGGTCACCTCGGGCTATTGTACTCTAATACCGATATTAGTGCGCTCTAATACCGGTAAAAGAATTTCCTAATATCGGTATTAGAGAAACGGCTGAGGGGATGGGAAAAAGAGGGGGGCACTTTTTGGTACCTTTGCTATGCCGAAGAGGGTCTTGGCTCAGTTTTTGCACCTCTCTTCTTGGCAATCAATTTATACGACTATATATATGAGCAATTACTCAGACGAATTTCAGAGATACGCCACGAAGCACCTCGGGATGAACTCGCTGGCGCTGGATCAGTATACGAAGTTTAATTCCGAAGCCTCTCGCGGCTACGTCAATCCCACCATCATCGAGGAGCGACAGCTCAATATCGCCCAGATGGACGTCTTCAGCCGACTGATGATGGACCGGATCATCTTCCTCGGCTCCGCCATCGACGACTATGTCGCCAATGTGATCCAGGCGCAGCTCCTCTTCCTGGAGTCAAGCGACCCCGGCAAGGACATCTCCATCTATATCAATAGCCCCGGCGGCTCGGTCTATGCCGGCTACGGGATCTACGACACGATGCAGTACATCGACTGCAATGTCAGCACCATCGCCACAGGCATGGCTGCCAGCATGGCATCGATCATCCTCGTTGCGGGGACTAAGGGGAAGCGCTTTGCCCTCCCCCACTCCCGCGTGATGATCCATCAGCCACTTGGCGGGACCCAGGGTCAGGCCTCCGATATGGAGATCACGGTGCGCGAGATCCTGAAGGTGAAGCAGGAGCTCTACGAAATCCTCGCCAAGCACACCGGTCAGACGGTCGAGCAGATCGAGAAGGACTCCGACCGCGACCACTGGCTCCGGGCGGAGGAGGCAAGGGAGTACGGCCTCGTGGATAAGGTGCTCATCAAGAGCAAGGAGCAGAAGTAATGGCAAAGCGTAAGAAACCGACCTCTCACGACACAGACCTGGGAGGTGACGACGAGTGGATGTTTGGCGACGAGCACTTCTGCAGCGTCTGCGGTCGACCGGAGAGCATGGTCGACTTCGTGGCGCGCGGGCCCGTCGGCTACCTCTGCAACGAGTGCGCTGAGGCGGTCTACACGGCCCTCCAGGCATCTCAGAAGACCGATGCCGTGCACGAGAAGTACACAGCGCCCACCTTTGACAAGCTCCCCAAGCCTACCGAGATCGTCGCCTATATGGATAAGTACGTGATCGGTCAGGAGGCAGCCAAGCGCAGCCTTGCCGTAGCGGTGTACAACCACTACAAGCGGCTCTACAGCCGAGGCATCCTCGGCAATGGGGAGGAGGCTCGGGTGGATGACAAGGAGCTGGACGAGGTGGAGCTCGACAAGAGCAATATGATCGTCGTCGGGCCCACAGGTACCGGCAAGACCCTTCTCGCCCGCACCATCGCACGGATGCTCAAGGTCCCCTTCACCATCGTGGACGCTACCGTATTCACTCAGGCGGGCTACGTGGGCGAGGACATTGAGAGCATCCTCACGCGACTCCTGCAGGCGGCCGACTACGACGTCAAGCTGGCGGAGCGCGGGATCGTCTTCATCGACGAGATCGACAAGCTCGCCCGCAAGAGCGACAACCCCTCCATTACCCGGGATGTGGGTGGCGAGGGGGTGCAGCAGGGTCTCCTGAAGCTCCTCGAGGGTGAGGATGTCAATGTACCACCCAAGGGCGGACGCAAGCACCCCGATGCCGAGATGGTGGTGGTGAATACGGAGAATATCCTCTATATATGTGGTGGAGCCTTTGAGGGTATCGAGCGAAAGATCGCACAGCGGATGAATACCCACACCGTTGGCTATGCCAGCGCCACACGAGGGAAGAAGCGGGAGCAGGGAGACGACTTACTTAAGTACGTCACCCCGGCTGACCTCCGGAGCTACGGGCTGATCCCTGAGCTGATCGGGCGTCTCCCGATACTCACCTACCTCACCCCCCTGAGCCCCGAGGCGCTGAGGCAGATCCTGACGGAGCCGAAGAATGCGATCGCCAAGCAGTACACCAAGCTCTTTGCGATGGACGGCATCAAGCTGACGATCGATGAGGAGGTGTATGACTTCATTGTCCGGAAGGCGATCGACTTTGCCGTCGGTGCCCGAGGTCTGAGGAGCATCTTTGAGGGGATCATGACCGATGCGATGTTTGAGCTACCCTCTACGCGCAAGCGGACCTTTCACCTCACCCTGGACTACGCTCGGGAGCACTTCCGCGCCACCGACCTGGAGAGCATAGCGACAGAGGCGTGAGGATCGGGACGATAGACGTAGGAGAGCGCCCGGTGGTGCTGGCACCGATGGAGGATGTGACCGATCACCCCTTCCGCCGGATGTGTCACCGTATGGGGGCGGCACTGGTCTACTCAGAGTTTGTCAACGCTGATGCGATCGTGCGGGACATACCCAGCACGATGCGCAAGATGGAGCTCTACGAGGATGAGCGCCCGGTGGCGATACAGATCTACGGGCGGGATGCGGAGACGATGGCAGAGGCGGCAAGGATCGCCGCCGATGCGGGCCCGGACTTGATCGACATCAACTTTGGTTGCCCGGTGAAGAAGGTGGCAGGCAAGGGTGCCGGCTCAGGCCTCCTGCGCGATGTGCCCCGGCTCCTCGAGATCACCCGTGCGGTCGTGCAGGCGGTCTCCCTACCGGTGACGGTGAAGACACGCCTCGGCTGGGACAAGAACGACCTCATCATCACCGATCTGGCGCCTAAGCTGCAGGACTGTGGCATCGCCGCCCTGACGATCCACGGACGCACCCGCTCACAGATGTACAAGGGTGACGCGGACTGGTCCCTGATCCAGGCTGTGAAGGCGGATCCGCGCATCACCATCCCGATCATCGGCAATGGCGATGTGACGGATGGCGAGACGGCTCACCGGCGATTTGAGGAGACCGGCGTCGATGCCGTCATGGTGGGTCGCGGTGCGATCGGTCAGCCGTGGGTCTTTGAGGAGATACGGGCGATGCGCCACGGCGAGCCCAAGCCGCAGCACCCCAAGGAGTGGTACCTCGACTGTCTCAAGCAGCTCACCGAGGAGAATATCGAGCGCATCGGGGACGAGCTACGGGGGATCATCCATATGCGACGCCACCTGGCGATCACGCCTCTGCTGAAGGGCATCCCGGACTTCAAGCAACAGCGCGTGGCGATCCTCCGCGCTCAGACGAAGGCCGACCTCTTTGCCCTGCTCGATGATGCCATCACCCGCATTCCCGACTGAGTAGGACTGTCAATAAAAATCGGGGGCTGTGTCTTAGCAAGACACAGCCCCCGATTTTACAAGCCTTAGTGAATCCTACATCAGATCACTAATGAAAGGACACCACACTCGCACTCAGACAAGCCCTATTTCTTTGAGCCATCCGGATCATAGGCATCTACCAGTAACCTGCCTGCAAGAAGCAGATGATCTGTGTAAGTCGCAAAGTTGTCCATAAACACCCGAGCGGAATTATTGTAGGTCTCCACAGAGATCAGCACTACGCCGTTATCGCCAATAGAACACTTAACGCAGCGGCAATTGAGATTGATATTGTTCACCGCCTTAAGCAAAGCTACTTGATCATCCATACCTTCTGACGACAGGGCGTAACTAATTTGGACATAAAACGGAGCCGTTTCGTCCTCGATGGAAACTAATAAGTTATCACCCTCTTTCTTGAACCAAATGTCTCCATCTTCATCTACGGACGGGACAAACCCCTCATCCTTCAGGAGGCTGACAACAGAGTCTCGGAAGGCAATGTTTGCGGCTGAGCGCGGGGCAGTGGGTTCGTCGGCAAAGCAACTCAATGCCGACAGGGCGATAAGAAGCAGCGAAAAAGCAACTCTCCTATACATATTCATCTTGTAAAAAAACTGTTTGGTAATCGTGACGAGACGTAAGCTCAGATCATAGGTCGTCGCTTCATCGAGATCACTCCGGTGGGGGCCGAGGATGTCTCCGCCATCTGCCGTGCCAACGGGGTGACCGACCGCACCACCATCTTTGCCATCATCCGCGATGCAGCCGAATCACTAATGGATGGCGAAATACTCACACTCTGACAAGCTCTATTTCTTTGAGCCATCCGGATCATAAGCACCTGCCAGCAACCTGCCTGCCAGAAGCAGATGATCTGTGTAAGTCGCAAAGTTGTCCTTAAACACCTGAACGGTATTATTGTAGGTCTCCACAGAGATCAGCACTGCACCGTTATCGTCGTCCATAGCACACTTAACGCAGCGGCAATTGAGATTGATATTGTTCACAGCCTTAAGCAAAGCTACTTGATCATCCATACCTTCTGATGACAGGTAGTAGGAAATCTGGACATAAAACGGAGCCGCTTCGTCCTGGACGGAAACTAATAAGTTATCACCCTCTTTCTTGAACCAAATGTCACCATCTTCATCTACAGACGGGACAAACCCCTCATCCTTCAGGAGGCTGACAACAGAGTCTCGGAACGCAATATTAGCGGCTGAGCGCGGGGCAGTGGGTTCGTCGGCAAAGCAACTCAATGCCGACAGGGCGA